>JACCDL011129235.1_pt1 | contig 18146 bp, 17 predicted proteins | sample 7441931 | NCBI WGS metagenome assembly JACCDL01 (sample SAMN15323437, study PRJNA562643) | freshwater metagenome | isolation source: river surface water | place: USA:Blue River Watershed | collected 2017-08-16 | reverse complement strand
TTGCCGGCGATCGAGAGGCGTTCGTGATAGCAAAAGCGCGGGATTTCCTTGCCGGCCATTTCACAGGCCTGCAGGACTGTGGCCCCTGCCGGGACCTCAAGTTCCACGCCGTCGACTGTTACCTTGGGCATTATTCTGCAGCCTCACGCACGTTTTCGGCAATCCGCCGCTCGATTTCGGGGCGGAAGTGACGGATCAGACCCTGGATCGGCCAGGCAGCCGCATCGCCCAAGGCGCAAATAGTGTGGCCTTCGACCTGCTTGGTCACATCCCACAGCATGTCGATTTCCGCGACATCCGCATCGCCGGTCCGCAGGCGTTCCATCACGCGCCACATCCAGCCCGTGCCTTCGCGGCACGGTGTGCACTGGCCGCAGCTTTCGTGCTTGTAGAAGTAGGACAGGCGGCTGATCGCACGGACGATGTCGGTCGACTTATCCATGACGATGACGGCGGCAGTGCCCAAGCCCGAACCCAGTTCGCGCAGACCGTCAAAGTCCATCGGCGCGTCAATGATCTGGGCGGCCGGAACCAGCGGAACCGATGAACCACCGGGGATCACCGCCAGCAGGTTATCCCACCCGCCGGTGATGCCGCCGCAATGCTTTTCGATCAGTTCGCGGAACGGGATGCTCATCGCTTCCTCGACCACGCAGGGCTTGTTCACGTGCCCGCTGATCTGGAACAGCTTGGTACCCTTGTTGTTCTCACGCCCGAAGCTGGAGAACCACGATGCGCCGCGCCGGATGATCGTTGGCGCAACCGCGATCGATTCTACGTTGTTCACCGTGGTTGGGCAGCCATAGAGACCGGCGCCGGCCGGGAACGGTGGCTTCAGGCGGGGCTGCCCCTTCTTGCCCTCGATGCTCTCAATCATCGCGGTTTCTTCACCGCAGATGTAGGCACCGGCGCCGCGGTGGACGAAGACGTCAAAATCGTAGCCGCTCTTGCAGGCGTTCTTGCCGATCAGGCCCGCGTCATAGGCCTCCTGCACAGCAGCAAACAGCACTTCGGCCTCGCGGATATATTCGCCGCGAATGTAGATGTAGGCCGCGCGCGCGCCCATCGCGAAACCGGCGACCAACGCGCCTTCGATCAGCTTGTGCGGATCGTGGCGGATGATCTCACGGTCCTTGCACGAACCGGGTTCGGATTCGTCGGCGTTGATGACCAGGAAGCTGGGACGACCGTCCTTGCTTTCCTTGGGCATGAACGACCATTTCAGGCCGGTCGGGAAGCCGGCGCCACCGCGACCACGCAAGCCCGAGGCCTTGATTTCCTCGATGATCGCATCGCGACCCTTGGCCAGGATCTTCTTGGTATTGTCCCAATCACCGCGGGCCTGGGCAGCCTTCAGGTTCCACGGCTGGTAACCGTAGAGGTTGGTGAAGATGCGGTCCTTGTCCTGGAGCGACATGGCTTACCACTCCTTCCGGTAATCGTGGTTGGCCTTGACCATGTCCTTGAGACTGGTCGGCCCGCCGAGCGGTTCAACGGTATGGCGGCCCGGCTCTTGCGTCCCGGCCTTGGGCGTCTTCCCGGCAGCCAGCGCATCGAGCACGGCATCAAGCCGTTCCGGCGTAAGGTCTTCGTAGTTATCGTCGTTGATCTGGACCATCGGGGCCGAGGCACAGTTGCCCATGCATTCGACCTCGGTCAGCGTCCACAACCCATCGCTGGTGGTGTGGCCCTTCTCCATCCCGCGCTTCTTGCAGGCGCTCATGATCGCATCGGAACCGCGCAGCATGCAGGGCGTGGTGCCGCAAACCTGCACGTGGAAGCGGCCGACGGGGACCAGATTGTACATCGTATAGAAGGTGGCAACCTCGACCACGCGGATGATCGGCATGTCGAGCTGGGCCGCGACATATTCCATCACCGGGATCGGCAGCCAGCCCTGGGTCTGGGTTTCAGCACCCACCTGACGCTGGGCCAGATCAAGCAGCGGCATTACCGCCGAACGCTGGCGGCCGGCGGGATAGCGGGCGATGATTTCCTTCGCCTTGGCCGCGTTTTCCTTGGTCCAGGCAAAGTTGCCCCATCGTGCCCGCAGCTCGGGCGTATCGGGTTCAAGATGACGGTCAGCCATTAACGGATGAACTCCACGCGAGAGCACTTTTCGCCCTCAAACGAATAAACTGCGATCACATCAAACGGCGCGATGTCTTCCGAGCCATCGCTCGCCGGACCGCGCGTAACGTGCTCTCGCATCAGGACATAATTGCCGATGGCCTGCGCTTCGACCACTTCGGCGTGGTTCTGCGGCCACTTGGCGAATGCGGCAGCCAGCCCCGAACGGGTACCCTCTTTGCCTTCCCGGACCACGGCGCCGCGATAATTTGCCTCGCAGGCGTCGTCAGTCATGTAGGAGACGTAGGTGTCCACGTCCTGCGCGTTATAAGCCGCGATCATCGCCTTGGCAGTGGCCAGGTTGTTCACCGGTCACACTCCCCGAACACCACGTCGATGGCACCGATGATGGCGGTTACGTCAGGCAGCATGTGGCCCTTGCACATAAAGTCCATCGCCTGAAGGTGGCTGAAGGCCGTTGGGCGGATCTTGCAGCGGTATGGCTTGTTGCTGCCATCGCTGACCAGATAGACCCCAAATTCGCCCTTGGGGCTTTCAGTCGCGACATAGACTTCGCCGGCCGGGACATGGAAGCCTTCGGTGTAAAGCTTGAAGTGGTGGATCAGCGATTCCATCGACGCCTTCATTTCGGCGCGCTTGGGCGGAACCACCTTGCGATCGGTGCTGGCGACCGGACCGGTCGGCATCTGCGCCAGGCACTGCTTCATGATCCGCGCGGACTGACGGACTTCCTCGACACGAACCATGAACCGATCATAGCAATCGCCACGGGTACCGACGGGAACGTCGAATTCCATCCGGTCATACACATCGTAAGGCTGGGCCTTGCGGATATCCCAGGCAATGCCCGAACCGCGGATCATCGGGCCGGAGAAGCCCCACTTGATCGCGTCTTCCTTGCTCACCGTAGCGATATCGACGTTGCGCTGCTTGAAGATGCGGTTGTCGACCACCAGGCTCATCGCATCTTCGAACAGTTCCGGCAGGCGCGTGTCGAGCCACTGGCCGATATCAACCAGCAGCTTTTCCGGCACATCCTGATGGACCCCACCCGGGCGGAACCAGGCGGCGTGCATGCGGGCACCCGAGGCGCGTTCAAAGAAGTTGAGGCAATCCTCACGGATTTCGAACAGCCACAGGTTCGGCGTCATCGCGCCCACGTCCATGACGTGCGAACCGAGGTTGAGCATGTGGTTGCAGATGCGGGTCAGTTCGGCAAACAGCACGCGCAGGTATTGCGCCCGCTCCGGCACTTCGACGTTGAGCAGCTTTTCAACCGCCAGCACATAGGAATGCTCCATCCCCAGTGGCGAGCAGTAATCAAGCCGGTCGAAATAGGGCAGCGCCTGCAGATAGGTCTTGTGTTCGATCAGCTTTTCGGTGCCGCGATGCAGCAGGCCGACGTGCGGATCGACGCGTTCGATCACTTCGCCGTCCAGCTCCATGACCATGCGCAACACGCCGTGCGCAGCCGGGTGCTGCGGGCCGAAGTTGATCGTGTAATTGGTGATGACGTCATCACCCGTGGTGGGTGACTGCTCAAGCTGCAAGCTCATGCCTTGTCTCCCTTCTTGGGTGCTGCCTTCTTTGCCACCGCTTTCTTTGCGGGAGCCTTGGCCGCCGCCGCTTGCTTGGGCGCAGCAGCCTTCTTGGGCTTTTCCGCAGCCTTGGCCGCTGGGGCCGGTGCTGGTGCTGGTGCGGGCGGAGGCGCGGCCGGCGGCGGCGTCACCGCCTTTTCATCGCCCGGCAGCGGATATTCGGTGCCTTCCCAGGGGCTCTGGAAATCAAAGCTGCGCAGATCCTGCGCCAGCTTCACCGGTTCATAGACCACGCGCTTGTCTTCTTCCGAATAGCGCAGCTCGACATAGCCGGTCAGCGGGAAGTCCTTGCGGAACGGATGGCCTTCGAAACCATAGTCCGTAAGAATGCGACGCAGATCGGAATTGCCTGCGAAGATCACGCCATAGAGGTCGAACACTTCGCGTTCGAGCCAGCCAGCGACCGGCCAGAGGTGGGTTACGGTCGGCACCGGGGTATCTTCCGCGGCGCAGACCTTAACGAGAAGGCGGTGGTTGCGGGTCAGCGAAAGCAGCATGTAGACCACTTCGAACCGCTCGGCGCGATCGGGATAGTCTACCCCGGCGATTTCCATCAGCTGCTGGTATTCGTGATTATCACGCAGCAGCTGGAGCGCCTCGGCAATCGCCGCGCGCTCCACCGTCAGGATGACTTCGCCGGTCGCCTCGCGCGCCTCGATCAGGCGCGCACCGAGGGTGGCGCTGACCGCGTCGATCACGCCTTCGTTGCTGGCAATGCGGGGAGCCGAATGCAGCACGCTCATCGTTCGATCGTCCCGACGCGGCGGATCTTCCGCTGCAATTGCATCACGCCATAAAGCAGCGCTTCGGCAGTCGGCGGGCACCCGGGAATATAGATATCGACCGGCACAATCCGGTCACAGCCGCGCACCACCGAATAGGAATAGTGGTAATAGCCGCCGCCATTGGCGCAGGAACCCATCGAGATGACGTACTTCGGGTCCGACATCTGGTCATAGACCTTGCGCAGCGCCGGGGCCATCTTGTTGCACAGCGTGCCGGCGACGATCATCACGTCGGACTGGCGCGGGGATGCGCGCGGGGCAACGCCAAACCGCTCCATGTCATAGCGCGGCATGTTGACGTGGATCATCTCGACCGCACAGCAGGCAAGACCAAAGGTCATCCACCACAGCGAACCGGTGCGGGCCCACTGGAACAGATCCTCGGTGCTGGTGACGAGGAAGCCCTTGTCATTCACCTCGGCGTTGAGATCGTTGAAAAAGGCCTGGTCCGGCGGCGTGATCGCCGTCGAACCTGCCTGCGCCGCGCCAAGCGGCAGCCCTTGCGCATTCACGAGCGTGCTCATTCCCAATCCAAAGCCCCCATCTTCCAGGCATAGGCCAGGCCAATCGCCAGTTCGCCGAGGAACACCATCATCGTGATCCAGCCCGGCCAACCGGTCAGATCAAGGCTGACGGCCCAGGGAAACAGGAAGGCTGCTTCGAGGTCGAAGATGATGAAGAGAATCGCAACGAGGTAGAACCGCACATCGAACTGGCTGCGCGGATCCTCAAAGGCGGGAAAGCCGCACTCATACTCACTGAGTTTTTCAGCGTTTGGATTGTGCGCACCAGTCAGGCGGGCCACGCCCATCGGCAGGAACACAAACAGGCTCGAAAGAGCGAGAGCGATCCCGAGGAAGATCAGGATCGGCAGGTATTGCGAGAGGTCGACCAAGGGACTGACTCAGCGTTGCGAACGATTGCCCGCGCCCTAGTCCCGCCGCTCGCCCCGCGCAAGTGGGGGAAGTCCCGAATTTGCCGGAAAAGGCCACCGCTGCGCCACAAAGGGGGCAGCGGCGGCATTTCCGATGGATCAGCCCAGTTCGCGGGCCAGCGTCTTGCGGGTTGCCGGCCCATACGGCGGCTTGAGCCCGGCCAGCTTGGCCAGGTCAAACTTGGGCTGGGTGTAAACCGAGCGGGCGTGGCTGAAGGTCTTGAAACCTTCCGGCCCATGATAGGAGCCCATGCCCGACGGGCCGACCCCGCCGAACGGCAGGTCATCCATCGATACGTGCATGATCACGTCGTTGACCGTGACCCCGCCCGAGATCGTCCGGGTCAGCACACGCTCACGCTCCCCGGCATCCTCGCCAAAGTAATAGAGGCCAAGCGGGCGATCATGCGCGTTGACGTAGTCGATCGCCTCATCGATTCCCTTGTAGGTCTTGATCGGCAGGACCGGGCCGAAGATTTCATCCTGCATCACCTTCATGTCATCATCGACATTGCGCAGGATGGTCAGCGGCATCTTGTGCCCGTTCGAGGCGGAAAAGTCCTCGTTCCCCGGATTAACTTCGATTGCCTCGGCACCCTTGGCCTTGGCATCGTCGATCAGGCCCTGGATCCGGTCGCGGTGGCGCGCGTTGACCACAGAGGTGTAGTCATCGTTGTTGAGCAGGGTCGGGTACATTGCGCTGACGGCATTGCTGACCGCGCCAATCGCCCGGTCTTCCAGCTCCTGCGGGACGATCATGTAGTCCGGCGCCAGGCAGATCTGCCCGGCGTTGAGCATCTTGCCCATCGCAATCCGCTCGCCCGCACGTTCGATATTGGCGCTGCGTCCAAGTATCGTTGGTGATTTGCCGCCCAGTTCAAGCGTAACCGGCACCAGATTGTCAGCCGCCGCGCGCAGGATGTGCTTGCCGACCGAGGTCGCCCCGGTGAACAGCAGGTGATCAAACGGCAAGCTGCAGAAAGCCTGGCCCACATCCGGTCCGCCAGTGAACACCGCCATTTCGTCTTCGGCAAAATAGCGGGCGAAGACCTCCTTCATCAAGGCGGAGGTGTCTTCGGTGAATTCGCTTGGCTTGATCATCACCCGGTTGCCAGCGGCGAAGGCCTGGGCGACCGGACCAATGGTCAGCCCAACCGGGAAGTTCCACGGGCTGACGACCCCGACCACACCCTTGGGCTCGTAACGCAATTCAGCCCTGGCGCCGAACAGGCCGAGCGGGAAGTTCGGCTTGCGCTTTTCGGTCTTGGCCCAGGCATCCATGTGCTTGAGGCAATACTTGGCCGCCGTCACCGAAGGCATGATATCCGTCATCAGGCTCTGTTCGTGGCTGCGATGGCCGAAGTCACGGCTGATCGCGCGGGCAAAGTCCTCACCCGTTTCCTTCATCATGGCGATCACGCGCTTGAGGCGATCCTTGCGCACCGACAGCGGTTCGGGCCGCGCGGCGGTGAATGCATCGCGCTGGCGCTGCAAGGTGGCCATCATGGCGGTGTTGTTGACAGACATTGGCACTCTCCGGTTTCTATTTGCCACCCTTTTCCAGCAAGAATGGCAACTTGGCAACTGGCCATGCGTGCCACCAAGGCCCGATTGCCTTTGCCGCAGTGCAGCATTAGAGAAGCCGCTTCCTCTTCCAGCGAAAGGCCCGTGCCATGCCGCAGTTTTCAGCCGCCGATCCGATTGTCATTCTGTCTTATGCCCGCACCCCGATGGGCGGCATGCAGGGCGCGCTCGCCGATGTTTCGGCCACGGACCTTGGCGCAACGGCGATCAAGGCTGCGGTCGAGCGTGCCGGCGTGAAGGGTGAGGAAATCGAGCGCGTCTACATGGGCTGCGTGCTGCCGGCCGGCCTCGGTCAGGCCCCTGCCCGCCAGGCCACGATCAAGGCTGGCCTGCCCAAGTCAGTTCAGGCCACGACCGTCAACAAAGTCTGCGGATCTGGCATGCAGACCGTGATCATGGGGGCAGAAGCCCTTGCCGCCGGCAGCATTGATCTGGTCGTCGCCGGCGGGATGGAGAGCATGACCAATGCACCCTACATCCTCAAGAAGCACCGTTCAGGGGCCCGGATTGGCCATGACACGGCCTATGACCACATGTTCCTCGTCGGGCTGGAAGACGCCTATGACGCAGGACGGGCCATGGGGACTTTCGCTCAGGACACGGCCAATGCCTATCAACTGACCCGCGAGGCACAGGACGCCTATTCCATCGAATCGCTGCGTCGCGCCCAAGCTGCGATTGCAGATGGCGCTTTCGCCGATGAAATCGCGCCCGTTACTGTTGTCAGCCGTGCCGGCGAAACCGTGGTCGATACGGATGAGCAGCCCGGCAAGGGCCGTCCCGACAAGATCCCGACCCTTAAACCCGCCTTTGCCAAGGACGGGACGATCACCGCCGCAACCTCTAGCTCGATCTCCGATGGGGCGGCCGCCCTCGTCCTGACCCGCGCCAGCGTCGCCGCTGCCAAGGGGGCCAAGCCAGTCGCCAAGCTGGTGGCCCTTGCCGCCCATGCCCAGGAGCCAAAGGATTTCACCACCGCCCCGGTCGGCGCGATCACCAAGGTGCTGGAACGCGCGGGCTGGTCACTGGACGATGTTGACCTGTTCGAAGTGAACGAGGCCTTTGCCTGTGTCGCCATGTTCGCGATGCACGACCTTGGCATTGCTCACGATAAGATCAACGTTCACGGCGGCGCAACCGCGCTTGGCCACCCAATCGGCGCATCGGGTGCGCGCATTGTCACCACCCTGATCGCGGCATTGAAGCGCCACGGCAAGACCAAAGGCGTGGCCAGCCTGTGCATCGGTGGCGGCGAAGCCACCGCGCTTGCTATCGAGCTGGTCGACTGAGTTGCCAGCGGCGGCGATCGAGCATAGCCTGCTTCTTCCCAACAAGGGGGGATAACGATGAAAAAGCTTGTTTTGATCGCCGCCGTGGCCAGCCTGGCCGCTTGCAACACCAAGACCGAAGAAGCGCCAGTGGCTGAGAATTCCGCCGCCAGCGCTGCGGAGCTTGCGGGCAAATCGACGACACCGCCCGGACTTTACACCGTAACCAATGATAATGGTCCTGCTGGAACGACCCTTATCAATGCTGATGGAACCTATGTCGACACGGCCCCGGATGGCAGCCAGGTAAAGGGTGCCATCACCGGCAAGAATGGCATGGATTGCTTCGACCCAGAGGGCGATGAGGGTGAAACGTGCTTCACCCTTACTCCGCCAGCGGCCGATGGCTCGTTCAAGGCAACCTCAACCGACGGCAAGATGACCGTGACGGTCACCCCGGCCAAGCCGTGACATTCCGGGCGGGGAGCGGTCCATACCCTCCCCGCCGCTTATCCTAGGGTTCGCCCGCGCCCCAAAGGCGTGACTGCTGCACAAAGCCCTGGCGCTTGCCCACCGCAAACTTGCACCAACCCTCGTCGCAATCGCCCAGCAATCCGACATTGCCCGGCGCGATCCGCCACAACAGTTTGGCCGCCCCGTCCGCGCTTTCTCGCATATCGGCGGGCGCCTTGCCGAAGACATATGCGGTTCGCTGGCGGGTCAGGAACCGCTGGTTCATCCAGCCCTTTGTGCCATCGGGATCCTGGACCAGTCGCCAGCCATCCTTGACCCGGACCACCTTCACCGGCAGCTGCGGGCGACGATAGACCCAGGCGATCTGGTATTCCTCTGCCGGTCCAACCCGCATGTTTACTTCACCGGCACGGATCGAAGCCCAGTAGGGCACCTTGGCTTCCTGGGCGATCGCGGGCGCAGCGAGGCCTAACAGAACAGCAATTGGCAGAAAATGGAGTCGGGTCAGCATGAGTCGCTGATAGCGATGACCTTGCTTATGGTTCAAGCCGCTTGACCCATGGCCATCCACCGGCTTAGCGCTTGGCCATGCCGATCGTCTCCGACACTCCGCTTGCCAGACGGGTTACAGGCAAGCCGCGGGTCTATGTAACCCGTCACCTTGTGCCTGCGGTGGAAGCCCGCATGTCAGAGCTGTTCGATGTCATCACAAACGGCACCGACGCGCCGCTTTCCCGCGATCAGTTGGTCGCGGCGATGCGCGATGCTGATGTGTTGGTTCCGACCGTTACGGACCGGATCGACGCCGCCATGTTGGACGAATGCGGCGACCGTCTGGGTCTGATCGCCAACTTTGGCGCCGGGATCGAGCATATTGACCTGGCCGCAGCCCGCGCCCGCAAAATCATCGTCACCAATACGCCGGGCGTGTTCACCGACGATACGGCGGACCTGACCATGATGCTGATCCTGTCGGTTCCGCGCCGCTTGGGCGAAGGCAGCCGACTTGTCCGCGATGGCGCCTGGACCGGCTGGGCGCCGACCCAATTGCTGGGGCGTTCCGTGGGGGGCAAGCGCTTGGCCATTGTCGGCATGGGCCGGATTGGCCAGGCCGTCGCCCACCGGGCCCGCGCGTTCGGGATGGAAGTGACCTATCACAACCGACACCCCCTGCCAGGCGCGATCGAGAACATGCTGGGCGCGCGCTATGTCGGCGATCTGGACCAACTCCTCGCCGAGGCCGATGTTATCTCGCTTCACTGCCCGGCCAGCGCGGAAACGCACCACCTGCTTGATGCGCGCCGGATTGCGCTGCTCAAGCCCGAGGCTTTTGTCATCAATACCGCCCGGGGTGACCTGATTGATGAAGAAGCCCTGATCGCGGCCTTGCAAGCAGGCAAGCTGGGCGGTGCCGGGCTGGATGTCTATGCCCGCGAGCCGAACGTAGATCCGCGTCTAATTGCCTTGCCCAACGTCATCACCCTGCCCCACCTCGGCAGCGCAACTGTTGAGGGCCGATCCTTGGCTGGTGAGAAGGTGATTGCCAACATCCGCTTCTGGGTGGACGGCCACCGTCCGCCCGACCAGGTGTTACAAGGCTGGGCATAATTCCCGTTTTGGCGCAATGAATCGCCAGTGCAATCGCTTGCCGAGATACAGTTTATTGCTCTAACGCTCCATCGGGATTCGAGCCGGAACCGGCTGGGGAGGATAAGCATGCGCGGTAAGATCGGCCCGATGGCCAGCCTTCTTTTGCTGGCGGGCGCCAGCCCGGCCCTGGCGCAAGCCACAGCGACGGGCACGATCGACACCGGTGACACGGCGTGGATCCTGACCTCATCGGCCTTTGTCCTGCTGATGACCATGCCCGGGCTGACCCTGTTTTACGGCGGGCTGGTGCGGGCCAAGAATTTCCTGTCGGTGCTGGTCCAGATTGGCGCGATCGCCGCAATCGCTTCGACGCTGTGGATCATGGTTGGCTATACCCTCGCCTTTGGCAACGTCACCACCGGCTGGCTTGGCGCAGGCAATGCGTGGATGCTGATCGGAACCGGGCAGGTGCTGCACGGTGATCTGGGCATTTCCGAGCGAACCTTTGCCCTGTTCCAGTTGACCTTCGCCGCGATCACGCCCGCGCTGATGGCGGGTGCCTGGGTCGATCGCGCCCGGTTCGGCTGGGTGGTTGGTTTCTGCGCCTTGTGGAGCCTGGTTGTCTATGCGCCCGTGGCCCACTGGGTCTGGGGCCAGGGCTGGCTGGCGACAAAGATTGGCACGCTTGACTTCGCCGGCGGCATCGTGGTCCACACCACGGCCGGTGTTTCCGCGCTGATTGCCGCGCTTTTGCTCGGACGCCGGCAAGGCTTTCCGAAGACCCTGATGTTGCCCCACAGCCCATCACTGACCATGGCCGGTGCGGCCTTGCTGTGGGTTGGCTGGTTTGGTTTCAATGGTGGCTCGGCCCTTGCCGCCAGCGATGACGCGGCCAGCGCCATTATCAACACCCATGTCGCGGCAAGCGTCGCGGCGCTGGTCTGGCTGCTGATCGAGCGGTTTACCGTCGGCAAGCCCACCTCGGTCGGTTTCGCAACCGGCGCGATTGCCGGGCTGGCAACGGTTACCCCGGCTGCGGGTTATATCTCTCCGGGTTCGGCCATGCTGTTTGGCGTCATTGCTGCAGGCGGGTGCTATCCGATGATCCAGCTGGTCAAGCAGCGCCTGAAGATCGACGATTCGCTGGATGTCTTCGCGGTCCACGGGGTTGGCGGCATTATGGGATCGCTACTGCTTGCGGTCTTCATCTCGCCCGACTTTGGCGGAACCGGCTATGCCGAAGGCATTGGCATGGCCAAGCAATTGATCGCGCAGGTGATCGGGGTGGGCGTTGTCGGCCTCTATTCGGCCATCGCCACGGCCGTCCTGGCCGTCTTTGTCAGCGTGGTCTTCCCGATGCGGGTGAGCGAAGATGCCGAGCGTGAGGGACTGGATATCACCAGCCACGGCGAACGCGCCTGGGAACTGGACTGAGCAACCGGTGAGGCTGGCCGGGAGCCAGCCTCACCCAATTACGCCATCAATCGCCGGTCAGGATTCGGTCGACCAGCTGCTTCACCGTGGGGGTGAAGTTGTTTGAGTAGAACGGGTCCTGCTTGAAGCGATAGGCCGCATGGCCGGCAAACATCAGGTTATCATCGATCGGACCGCCGTGGGCGATCTCCTGCAGTGTCTTTTGAATGCAGAAGCTGCGAGGATCGGCCAGACGCCCGGTCGAGTAATCGTCATGATCCTTCCATGACGAGAATCCGCAGTGGCTGAGACAGCCCATGCAATCCTTTTGGTCTTGCTGGATTTCAGCCCGCTCATCCGGGGCGACGAACACGATCGTATCGTCCGGCGTGCGCAGACCATCGGTATAACCCGCGGCCACCCAGCCCCGCGCCCGCTCCAGATCACGCGGCGCGACCCAGAAGTTCTTACCGCGCACCCCAACGTCCAGCTGGGCGGTATGTTCACCCGCCTGGACCTTCGAATAGGGAATTTGCCGCTCGCTGCGGCCCTCAAGCTTGCGGAGGAACGGGTTGCGAACCGCCGAGGAATAGAACCCAGTGGGTGAAAACCGGTGGAGCAGCACGTCGCCCGGCTCCAAAGTGCGCAGGTGATCCTTCCAGGCCTGGGGGATCGGGCTTTCTTCGGTCAGCAAGGGGCGCGTGCCGAATTGGAAGGCGATGCTGCCCAGTTCCGGATTGTCGATCCAGTTGTCCCATTCACGCAGGAACCAGACCCCGCCGGCCATAACGATGGGGACAGAATCCGGCACGCCTTCGGCCCGCATCGTATCGCGCAGCGCCTTGACGCGCGGATAGGGATCTTCCGGCGTCAACGGGTCTTCCGCATTGGACAGGCCGTTATGCCCGCCGGCCAGCCAGGGATCTTCATAGACCACCGCGGCCATCAGTTCGGCAACCTTGTGATAGGCCCGCTTCCACAGCGCCCGGAAGGCGCGGGCCGAACTGACAATGGGCAGGTAATTGACGTTAAACCGGGCGGCGATCTCTGACAGCTTGTACGGCATGCCCGCCCCGCAGGTAACGCCAGTCACCAGGCCACGGGTCTTTTCCAGCACGCCTTCGAGGATCTGCTGGGCGCCGCCCATTTCCCACAGGACGTTGATATTGATCGCGCCCTTGCCGTTCGAGATGTCGTAGGCCCGCCGAACCTGTTCGACCGCCCCGGCAATGCCGTACTGGATCAGTTGCTCATGCCGCTCACGCCGGGTCAGGGCATCGTAGATTTGGGGGATAATCTTGCCTTCGGCATCATAGCTGTCAGCATTCACCGCGCTGACCGTGCCGATTCCACCGGCTGCTGCCCATGCGCCTGAACTGGCATGATTGGTTGCAGCCACCCCCTTGCCGCCTTCAACCAGCGGCCAAACTTCACGACCGCCATAAAGTATCGGCTTCAAACCCTTGAACGTCATTAGCTCCCAGTCTTTCCCTGTGCCGTATTGCACGGCTTGATTGCCCCGGCTTCGGGGCGCGGCCCAACCGCTTCAAACTGCGCATAGTAGCCGTTGAGTTCCGGTCTACGCACAAATTCCACCAGACGAAAGCCCACCGCCTGAAATTCACAGAACAGCAGGCTTGGCGGCATGCCATGGCGATCGGTTGGCCGGTCTACGTCAACAACGATCACCTGCCCGCCCTGGCGCAGCGCCGGACGCAGCCGCCACAGGAAGGCGTAAGGCTCGGTCACCTCGTGGTACATGTGGACCAGAAAGACCCGGTCAAAGCTGTTGGCCGGCAGGCGTGGATCATCGGGTGCGCCGGTCTTGATCGAGACATTGTCCAGGCGCTCACGCTCAACCCGTTGGCCAAGGCGCTGGATCGCGCCGGGATCGATATCCTGCGCCAGCACGCGCCCCTTGCTACCCACCCGTTCGGCCAGGCGGATGGTGTAGTACCCCTCACCCGCCCCGATATCAGCCACGGTTGTCCCGGCCTTGATCCGGGCCAGATCCATGACAACCTCGGCCTCGCCCAGGTTGTCGCGCTGGTCTTCGTTACCGAACTCGTTGCCTGACAATTCCGATACGGGCCGCCACGCCCGCGGGAAATCCTGCGACGTTTCAGGCCGGTCCGCGTCCTTTGCACCGCTGCAGCCTGCAAGCAGCCCCAGCGCAACAAAGGCCGCGAAGAGCCTCAATCGTCGTCCTCCACCTCAACCTTTTCGCCCGTCACGCGCTGGGCCAGCGCGGCGGCCATGAACTGGTCAAGATCACCATCAAGCACGTCAGACGGGGTTGGGCTGGTCACGCCGGTGCGCAGGTCCTTCACCATCTGGTACGGCTGAAGGACATAGGACCGGATCTGGTGGCCCCAGCCAATATCACTCTTGGCCGAGTGTTCTGCACTGGCGGCCTCTTCGCGTTTGCGCATTTCCTCTTCGTAGAGGCGCGATTTCAGCATGCCCATACAGATTTCGCGGTTCTTGTGCTGGCTGCGATCCTGCTGGCTGGCGACGATAATGCCGCTGGGCACGTGGGTAATGCGGACGGCCGAGTCCGTGGTGTTGACGTGCTGTCCGCCCGCGCCCGAGGCGCGATAGGTATCGATCTTCAGATCGGCCGGATTGATTTCGATGCTGAAATTGTCATCGATTACCGGGAAAACCCAAACCGAGCTGAAGCTGGTGTGGCGCCGTGCCGAGCTGTCATAGGGGCTGATCCGGACCAGGCGATGGACGCCGCTTTCGGTCTTGGCATAGCCATAGGCGTTCTCACCCTTGACCAGGATCGTCGCGCTCTTGATCCCGGCCTGCTCACCCGCCTGATATTCGATCGTATCAACCTTGAACCCGCGCTTTTCGGCCCAGCGCGTGTACATGCGGAACAGCATTTCCGCCCAGTCCTGGCTTTCGGTGCCACCCGCGCCAGCATGGATTTCAATATAGGTGTCATTGCCATCGGCCTCGCCCGCAAGCAGGGCCTGGACCTTGTCGGCATCGGCGCGATCGGCAAGTCGACTCAGCGCGTCCAGGCCCTCCTGGATCGTTGCCTCGTCGTCCTCCATCTCGCCAAGTTCGACGAACTCGATCGCATCCGCCATCTGCGCCGAAATGTCGTGGACAGTGCCGATCGCCGCTTCAAGCCGGCGACGTTCCTTCATCACCGCTTCGGCGTCCTTGGGGCTATCCCAAAGCTTGGGGTCCTCAACCCGCGCGTTCAGCTCATCAAGCCGACGCAGGGCGCGATCCCAGTCTAGGAACTTGCGGACCAGGGCCAGTGCGGCGTTGATCCGATCGATATGGGCCTGCCCTTCGGCACGCATGGTACTTCAACTCCGTATTTTCGGGTACAGCGCCCGGATTGCCGTCCGCTTAGCGGAAGGCCCCCGATTGTAAAGTCGCTGCCGCTCAGCGCTTCTCGTTGCGCAGTTTCTGCACGGCCGCAAGCGTGAGGCGGACGTGATCCTTGTAGTCCATTTCGGAGTGCACGAAGCGCACCTTGCCATCCTGGCCGATCACATAGCTGGTGCGGCTGGTCAGGCCGGTCGAAATGCCAGCCAGCTTCAGATTGACGTTGTAGGCCTTGATGATCTCTGGCGTGGCGATTGCCACGGCAAACTGATCGCGGCAGGCCTCGGTCGAGAACTTCTGCAGCGTCGGCAGATCGTCTGCCGACATTCCGACCACCGTTGCGCCAGCAGCCGCAAATTCGGGCGTCGCGTCGGCAAAGGCCTTTGCTTCAAGCGTGCAACCCTTGGTGAACGCCTTGGGATAGAAATAGAGCACGAGCGGGCCCTTGCTCAGCGCCGCGCGCAGATTGAAGGCGAAAGGCTTGCCGCCCTTTGCCCCTTGGGTCGCAAATGCCGGAGCGGTTGCCCCAACCGGGAGATTGGCAGCCGCAGGAGCGGCAAGCATGACGGCGGCAACGGCGGCGAACATCGGACGAAGGCGCATGTCGGTAGCTCCTGATTACTGAATGGCGACTGCACTATCGGCAGCAATTTGAGGTGGTGCGGTTTCCCCGGCATCGGTCTCAGCGGACTGGGCCTGCGATCCGCGGCGGATTTGGGCGATTAAGGCATCGCGCTGCTTGGCAAGATCATCATGCCGGCTGGTGCGCTGCACTTCGCTATCGGCCTTGAAAGCCTCCCAGATGATCGATGACTTGGGATCATCGGTCGGGCTGCCGGCAAAGACCTTGCTGCCGCTTACCCGGTCAATCTTGACCCAGTGGATATTGGCGGGGGCGACGAAAGGCCGATCAAACCAGCGGTTGCGGCTTTCCTGGATGAACTGCTTAAACATCGGCGCGGCGATCGAGCCGCCCTGGGCATAGCCGCCCAGCGACCGTGGCTGATCATAGCCAAGATAGACCGCCCCGACGATATCCTGCGAACCGCCAGCGAACCACACATTGGTCGGACCGGTGGTTGTCCCGGTCTTGCCGAACAGCGAGAGGTTGAGGTCGCGCAGCACCGTGGCCGTTCCGCGCGTGACCACGCCTTCCAGCATATGGATCACCTGGAACGCGGTGCGCGGGTCCATCACCTGCTTGCCGCGCTTGGCGAGCCGCGGCATCGGCTTGCCATCCCATTCGGCCATGCTGCACTTTTCACAGCGACGCGTATCCGAACGCCAGATCACCTTGCCGTTGCGGTCCTGCACGAAGTCAATCAGCGTCGGCGCATATTGGACCCCGTTATTGGCCAGCGCCGCATAGGCATTGGCCATTTTCAGGACGGTGGTCTCACCCGCTCCGAGGGCGAACGACAGGTAAGGCGGGTATTTGCCGATCCCGATCCGGTCGATCTGGCGGACCACATTATCCATCCCGGCATCGTTAGCGATGCGCACGGTCATCAGGTTGCGGGACTGTTCAAGCCCCCAGCGCATGGTGTGCGTACCGCCCGCGCCCCGCATATCAAAGTTGCGGAAGCATTTCTGGCCGAGCGCAGCCCCCTGATAGACGCAGAATTGTCCGTCCAGCACCTCGGTCGCCGGGGTCATCCCATTGTCGAGACCGGTCGCATAGACAAACGGTTTGATCGTTGAACCCGGCTGCCGCTGGGCCTGGGTCGCGCGATTGAAGCTGCCAAGCCCGGCGTCAAAACCGCCTTGGACTGCGAGTACCCGCCCGGAATTGGGATCGATCGCAACGAAACCGCCAGAAACGGCAGGAACGTTCTTGACCAGCCAGGCCCCGCCATTTGGCGCAGCCGCAATCACGTCACCGGCTCGCAGCGAGTCCGGCAGGCCGACCAAGGGCGCCTTGCTGCCATCAGCAAAACCGATCCGCGCCTGATTGCCGGAGCGTGAGATTACCACGCCGACCCGCCAGTTCTGGTAAGTGATCGACTTGCCGGTCGCGATCAGTTCGGTCTGCCAGTTGTCAGGATCGACCTTGATCTTCTCGATCGGGCCGCCCCAGCCCCGACCACCTTGATAGCGAAGCAGGCCCGTCCGCAGTGCATCCTGCGCGGCCTTCTGCAGTTGCGGATCAAGCGAAGTGCGAACCCACAGCCCGCCGCCATAGATGCTGTTCGGACCGTCCTCTGCCTGCTCGCCATATTTCTCGATCAGTTCACGCCGGACGTCTTCGACGAAGTAGCCGACTGACGGATCATAACTTTCAGCCCGACGCGGGATCAGACCAAGCGGCTGAGCCTTGGCTTCCGCGGCCTCGGCCGCTGTCGCCCAACCGTTGCTGACCATCTGGTCGAGCACATAGTTGCGGCGGTTGATCGCCATTTGCTGAAACTTTTCACGGCCATAGCGCTCCGGCGCCTTGGGCAGGATTGCCAGGAAAGCCGCCTCGTGCAGTTTCAGATCGCCCACGTCCTTGCCGAAATAGGCCCGCGCAGCGGCCTGGACACCGAACGATTGCCGGCCCAGCGGGATCTCATTCAGGTAGAGCTCAAGGATCTGCTCTTTCTCCAACACGCCTTCGATACGGCGAGCCAGGATCATTTCCTTGAACTTGCGGGTGATCGAATATTCGTCCCCGATCAGAATGTTCTTGGCAACCTGCTGGGTGATCGTAGAGCCGCCCTTGGCCCGCTCGCCCGAACCGAATTTGACGACATAGTCGATCACCGCGCCAATCAGGCCCGTGTAATCAACGCCGCCGTGGGTCCAGAACGTCTTGTCTTCAGCCGAAAGGTAGGCGTTGACCAGCGGCTTCGGGAAATCGGCGTAACGCAACTGCACCCGGCGTTCGCGGGCATAGCTGTAGACAATCTCACCATTCACCCCCCGCACCATGGTCGGCAGCGGCGGCTGGTAGCTCAGCAGGCGATCTGCCGATGGCAGCGCCCGCAGCACTGTAACCCACAACAGCAGGTACAGCACGACCAGCGCGCCGAAAGCGTAGCCAACTTGCCGGAAGCGCTTGCTCGACTGCCAATTGCTG
>JACCDL010085358.1_pt1 | contig 18150 bp, 15 predicted proteins | sample 7441931 | NCBI WGS metagenome assembly JACCDL01 (sample SAMN15323437, study PRJNA562643) | freshwater metagenome | isolation source: river surface water | place: USA:Blue River Watershed | collected 2017-08-16 | reverse complement strand
TATGGGGCTTCGATATGGGGCTTCGATACGGGGCTTCGATATGGGGCTTCGATATGGGGCATCGGTCACTGCCTCAGTGAGGGGCATCACCGTGTCTCACCCTCTTGTTGTTTTTGTACTCAAGGTATAGGATGACCGCGCAGGGGAGAGGAGATATCAAAAAGCTCGTTGGGAGTATACTCAGCTCAGAGAATGGAGAGGATCTCCACTTCCCCAAGTCTTTGGACAAGTTCAAGGCTATGGCCTCTCATGTTCGGCGGTTCTCCAAGGTCCTGCGCATGTTCGAAGCCTCATCGGTCATGGAGAAGATGGCAGAGTATAGGGAGCCTCTCTCCTCCTTCCTCGATCTCTTCGAAAGAGAGGCCACATCTGTCTTCGATGCTCCCCCCTTCAGTGATATGCAAGAGATGGAGACGCTCGTGCAGAAGCACCCCATCCTCAGCAAGGAAGAGGATGGGAAGGTAAAGGCCTTTCTTGCTCATTATCATGGGCTCAAGACATCCTCGGTCATCAATACCCTGCTCAACACATGCAGTAACCTCATCCCATATAGAGTCCATCTCTCTGATGGGCAGAAGCTCGATGACCGCTTCCTCACACGCTCATCAGGCAGTGAGTTATCCCCTGTTCCTGATCTCAACCTCAATTTCAAACTGCTCTACTATCAAGCCGATCGACTGAATGAGGGAGAGCGCAAGCTCGTCCTGCTCGTCCTTCACAAGTTATATACGATCTCGCATGATCTCTATGAGGAGTATGGCAAAAATGACGTGGACACAGCCAAGTTCGTTGAGGCCGTGGAATATACCATCGATGAGCTGAAGAAGAAGATCCCGGGATGTGCGGACGCGTTCAAGCAGATACTGAGCTCAACAGAGATGCTGAGAGACAACTACGGGGAGTACTACAAGGACTATGTATCCACCAAGAACCCCATGATCATTGCCGAGAACTTCGTCATCGATGTCTCTCAACAGGTTGATGCCTCGCCGAGGGTAGCCTTCCAATTCAAGAAGATCTTGCGCGAGCTGAGAAAGCTCATCAACAGCACAGGAATGGGCGGACAGTATAAGGAGATGATGAACGCCATGGCAAAGGACGTGAACAAGAACTTCGATGCCCTCAAGGCATTGGAGGCAGAGGGAACAGAGGGAACGAATGGAGCAGAGGGAACGAATGGAACAGAAGCAGACATAGAAGAAGATGAGAGCGAGAGCGAGGAGGAGAAGGGAGAAGATATCCCCGCATGATATAGATATCGAGGGTGTTAGATGCTCTGCTCTGCTATCCCCTTCTTCGTGCTGTCTTTTGTATGTTTGCTCATCATCTGTCTGATCTCTCCCAATCTGATGTCGATAGCGGCCATGGTTACCATCTTCGTCAACTTCTTCAACATAGGCTTCATACTGGAGAGAGCATATCATATAGATATGAGAAAGCCCGAGACGAGAGAGACCATCCGCTCGTTCATATCCGAGCCCAGCCCCGAGCCCAGCCCCTATGATAACCTCTTGCGGAGGGAGCTCCCATCGAGAGAACCAGATGCTCCCCCAAGGGAGGCCTCGAAGGGGGCTCCATATAGGGGAGGGGTGGGGGCTTATCTGGGAGATATCGATGAGGCCCCATCTCTCACTAGTACCTCAGCCCTCAGGGATGGCTCATATAGCTCCGATACCATGCTCGCCTCCTTCATGGGAGACCGCCGAGCCAACCTCCATGAGAGGAAGATAGCCGGCACCATGGAGAAGGTCCGCCTCATGAAGGGCTATCTCCAGGAGGAGTGTGGGGATATAGAGAACAGGGACTGGTGGGGCAATCATGAGATATGAGCCTCTATCGGCTCCTGATAGATATTTGATCCTTTTCCCTTGGGAAAAGGAGCCATCTCGGCCAAAGGCCGAGATTTGAATGACATCCTCATCATATATAAGTACCCCATAGCATAGCAAGCAACACCCATTCTATCATGTCCTGGGCAAGTGATGACGAGACCGACTTCCTCGAGGAGTGCAAGGTAGAGGCAGCCAAGGAGAAGGCCAAGGAGAAGGAGAGACTGGCTGCCAAGGCAGAGGAGGAGGCCGCGATGTTCTCTCCGTTCGACTCCCTATGCGATGAGATCACCCCCATCGATGCCCGCAGCATAGGGTTAGCCCTGTATCAGTTGGTCAAGCAGTGGCCCGTCGACGTGAAGACAGCGATGAAAGAACACAGAGAGCTCATGGCCTTCGCTGTTCAGTACAGGCTGATGAAGCTCTTCTATGAGAGGAGCATGACCATAGCTCAGCTGGAGGTTGTTCTTATGAGAGTGATGGCTCGCTTCTCTGATAGGATATATGGAGACAAGAGCTACGTCCATGCCAAGTGTATCAAGAGGAGGCCTCTCACCATGCTGTTCATCGAGGAGAGGAAGAAGGTCAATGAGAAGGAGTATGTGACCCGCAAGGGGGAGCTCCCTCCTGAGTATGTGGCTCTCGTAGGGGGAGCCTCTATCCAGTAGATCCGCCGAGACCATGCCACTGTATGGATGAGGAGAGATGGAGAGATATCGATCTATTGTTTTGTGTCTCGATCTCATATAATCATCATGGATAGGAAGTCCCTGCACGTGAAGGAGATAGCTGACCCGAAGTTCTGCAAGAGGCCTCGCATCCTCAAGCTATACAAGCCCGGCGGCATCCTCGCCCGATATAAGAGATGGGAGCTGAAGAGAGAGGCTCCATCCATGCCCGGCGTCCCCATCTCCATGGAAGGGGTTGAGATCCCGCTCTATGACTATCAAGAGAGCATAGAAGAGAGAGCGATGCAAGCTCTCAACGAGGGATCTCTCTCATACTTCCTTGTGCTGGCAACGGGCATGGGCAAGACACGCATCGCTCTCTCCATTCTGTCTCATCTCTCTCAGCGAGCTCTCATCGTGGTTCCCACTGTCAATTTAGCCCAGCAATGGCTGGATGAGGTGAGAGATCTCCTGCCAATGAGTAGGGCAGGAATAGGGGCAGCGAAGAGCGAGAGCATGGACATATGCATATGCGTGATCAACACAGCCCGGAGCAGAGACGAGCCCTTCTTCTCCGGCTTCGGGCTCATCATCTTCGATGAGGTCCATGAGTATACAAGTGACTGTAGTAAGGAGGCTCTATGGAAGGGCAACCTCTGCCGGTATATGCTCGGGCTATCGGCCACGCCAGAGACAGGCGATGGGCTCCTCCCCTTCTTGGAAGGACATCTCGGACCTATACACAGAGAGGAGGTGGAGAGCGTGAAGTATAAGACCAACGTGTGGGTGGTCCATCATCATGCAGTTGAGGCATATGCTGCCCCCATCCTCAATGACAGAGGCATCATCTCCTCGATGGCTTCGATACAGAGGATATTAGAGGATGAGGACAGGATGAAGAGAATCCTCTCATGCATACGCAAGATCTACTTCTTGCATGAGGATCAGAAGATGGGGATGAGGCTGGGCTTGAGAGATGCCAATGGGACAGAGCTTCATCGCCACAAGATCTTCGTGTTCTGTGAGTTCAGGGACCACCTGTCCCTGCTCAAGGAGAGACTGGCTCAGCAGGGCATATACGCAGAGGAGGAGATATCCATCCTCATGGGAGGCTCGAAGCGAGAGGACTCAACCTCAGCCAGAGAGGGCAGAGTAGTTCTCACTACCTACGGGTACTCGAAGAGAGGAGTCTCGTTCGATGATTTCACTGCTCTGGTGATGGTGACACCCCGCAAGAAGCAGTATGTGGTGGAACAACTCCTCGGCCGTATATATAGAGTCAAGGGACCGAGAGAGGTCACTCGCATAGTGGTTGACATAGTAGACGTGGCCACTCCCTTCCGCCACCAGTTCAAGGTAAGAGAGAGCATATACGAGGCGAGAGAGTATAAGCTATGCACAGTCGCTCCACCGAGAGAGGCCTCGATGGAGGCATAGCGTATGGCACATCCAATGTGAGCAAGTCTATAGAGATGGGGAATATGCACATCTTCTCGAGGAGAGCTCTCGATGAGCTCCTCCCATCTGATATGCCAAGCTATGCCAACCTCACGGAGGGAATGGCCTCTCTCTGCAGGGTGAGAACTCCATTCGATAGAGTGAGAGGGCTTGTGTATCTGGGGCTGAGAGCTCTCTCATTGACTGATCCCTCCAAGCCATGCTCTCTCATATGGGAGCTTCCCTCTGCTGAGTATCGAGGCTATAGCCCTGATCCCAAGGACTTGGAGAGAGCGAAGCACATCCTCGAGAAGATGTTCCCCATAGGGGGAGCGGGAGAGAGTATCCTCATCTCCATGGGATCAGCGGCTCAACATGAGGAGAGAGTGAAGGGGATCAACCCATTGGCCTCTCTTCTCATTGTCGAGCTAGATATGGGAGAGACCTTCGATGCTCCCATTCATACGCTCCCATATGAGTACAGGGGTAGTTCGAGAGTTCTCTTCATCCACAGGATAGGGGAGCCCATGCGGAGGATACCCTGCCCCCTAGAGGGGATGTATGCTGCTCAGTACTTCTACGCCTTCCGATGCCGGAGCTGGTATACCTATAGAGATGGGAGCAAGCTCATCTCTCTCATCGATGGATACGGGGAGACCTTCAATGAGACCCATGAATTATATGCTTGGTATGCTGTCTCTGATGCCATGGATCGAAGAGAGACCGCAGAGACGATAGCCAAGTATATGATGGCTGTATCTGCCGCATGTGGTGCCCCCAGCCCCTCTCATACAGAGGAGAAGAACTACATAGACTTACACTTCCTCATACTGAGCAGCGAACCCACAGAGGAGGAGGTGATATCTCTCATCCATGATATACGCCACTATGAAGATGATACCAATGAGAGGATCGTTGAGCTCATATCGAAGCTGAGTGAGAGAGGAGATGAGATCATACAAAAAAGGAGGAAGGAGGTCCTCTCCTTCTTGGACTCTCTCTGATGCCCCCCACATCGAGGCCTCTCATATGCCCCTCTCATATGCCCCTCTCATATGCCCCTCTCATATGCACCTCTCATATGCTCCTCACTGATGCCCCTCACTGATGCCCCTCTCATATGCCCCTCTCATATGCTCCTCTCATATGCTCCTCTCATATGCCCCAGCGAGGGGCTTCGATATGGGGCTTCGATATGGGGCTTCGATATGGGGCTTCGATATGGGGCTTCGATATGGGGCTTCGATGAGAGGCATCGGTAAGGGGCATATGAGAGGCTTCGACGAGAGGCATCAGTCAACATGGAGCTCCAGGTACTCCATATATATATCAAGCAGAGAGCGCAGATGAGCGATGGCCTTGTCCTTCTCCTCCCGTGGTAGTTGGGGGAAGATATCCTTGACCATCCTCAGCATATTAGATACCCTGTCGCTCTTGCCTATCTCCTCCTTATATTTTGTCTCTGTGGCCAGCACATCCAGAGAGGAGATGGATGGGGAGTATATAATGCTCGCGTTCTCGTAGAGCTTGGGTCCGGCCTTATCAATGATGAGTGTGGGATCGGTGCCCATCACAGTGAAGATGAGATCCTTACATCGATCGACTCCTCCTTCTCTCTGCTCTCTCGTGGCTCCCTCATGGATGGAGAGGATGAGCTTGCGGGTGATGGAGTTGAACTCCTCAACGATAGCGACGATACCTCTGGAAGAACTCATTATACAAAATATGAGGGCATGATCAAGAGCCCTATGCCAGGCTAGCTAACCCCTAGGCGGCTCTCCATCTGTGCCCGCATTGATTGCAGGTACATATCACACTCCTCGCCTCATCCATGCTGCTGGTCTGTATCTCCTCTATAGTTTGGTCCCTTTGTTTGCACTTCGGGCAGACATATATGGAGATTGAGTTCTTATGTACAGCGCCACAGATCTTGCGTATATCGCCTGCCTCCTTCCTCAAGTCCTCGTGGAACTCGTATATTGGCATCTTGAGTATATCCTCTACCGTAAACCCCTTCTGCAGGTAAGAGATCAGCAGAGGCGTTATGCGCTGAGAAGCGCATACTATCTTGCTTGTATAAAGACCAATATCACGCACATCAGAGATGTCCCCATGGCCCTCTGCGCATGCCTCTTCTATATCTATTATCGCCTGCTCTACCATATCCCTCGTCTTCAGATCAAGCTCGGCTATGCCCTGTAGGCACTTCATGAGAGAGGCTCTTCCACGGGAACGTGCTGATGATGGAGCGGTCATAGATGAGGCCTTCTGATGAGTCAATCTCCAGGATAGCTCTTATACTGTGCTTATCGATGGCTTCAAATATGGCATATAAGCCTGATGCCTCTCTTTTTTGCTCATCGGAGAAGAATCCCCATATCTGCCCCCGGCAGAGGAGTTCGTGCTTGTCCTTTCCCCCTCCGAGAGGGTTGGCGTTATCGTTGAGATGGAGCATGAGATCGGATGGAGGAATGGAGGCGAGGATCTCATCGAAGAAGGCCTTGGCCTCTGCGTATCCACGTATATCAACACCGCATGAGAAGATATGGGCTGTGTCGATGCATATGCCAATATGAAGGCCTCTCTCCTTGAGGAAGAGGTAGAGCTCGCATAGCTTGGAGGCATGGCTATAGACAGAGTTGGAGGGCTTCATAGCGGGGGTCTCGAGGAAGAGCTTGCATCGATGGCCCTCTCTCACCTCCTCTATGGTGGAGAGTACCTCTGCCACTCTCTCCTTGGAGTGGTTGCTCAGATGGATGAGGAAGTTGATGCCCATTCTGGAGCATGCCTCCATCTGTGTCTTGATGAAGAAGACCTTGCCTGTCTCCCATGGATGATCGAGATACGTGGCATGAGCCACCACGAACAGATCATCGCCCGCGGCTCTCCTCCCAGCTATATATGCTCCCAGTCTGTCTATGTCCTCATCGCGGAGCCTCATCTTCATCTCTCGAGGACCCGCTATGAAGATCTGAACAGAGAGAGCATCGAAGACCCTCGCCCTATACTCCTCCATGTTGATCTCGAGAGGTTTGGATGGCTTGAAGATCTTCGAGACATGATAACCTATGAAGTTCATGTCGCTGTCGAGAGATCGAATGTATCGGGACCCTATATAACGGGCAGCATCCCAACAAGATGATGGGGATATCGGATGACCCCCTTCTCGTGGTCGCTCTCCTCTTCATAGACAGCGTGGATGATCTCCTGAGATGGGCTGCTCTCTCGAGGAGGCATCGAGCCATGGCCATGGGTTTGCTGAGATCAGCTCGTGTCACCTCCACCAACGATGGCATCATGATAGGGATGGAGATATGCAGCGGCTCGATGTCTCGCTATCTATCCAAGCCTCTGGCAGAGATGACGAAGACCTACTTGCTCGAACTGATGGGGAAGAGAGTGGCCTTCTTCGTATACAGCAGCGATCCCAGCACATACCCTCCCATCACCATGCTACCCCCTCCTGTTGATGTTACCTTCGTCCTGGCTGACTACTCAATGCATGAGAGAGAGGTGATCTTCCGGCATTCGATCTCCAGTCTTGTCATCATCTCTCATAACCCTCGCAAGCGCTTCACTGTCATCATTGATACCCCACGTATACGGAGCATCTCCATCCTCGGTAAGTATGTGTCGTTGAGAACGATGGGGGATGGGATATGCTTTGTGGACAGGATGGAGATAGGCAAGAGAGAGGGATGCCGCATCGATGCGAGGGAGGCTTCCGCATCAACGATCTCTCGGTGTCGATGGATAGAGCATGGATTGATATCTCGGCTGTCTGCTGCCGCTTCATCTATGCTGGGGGAGCGGTCCGCTGCGATCGATCACGCATCATCTCCACAGACCGGGTCATCAGCATCCTCTCTCCCAAGGAGAGCAGGACATATATATGGTAGCATCTTCTCTCTCCTATATATACGCTCCGCCATGAATACATGGAAGCTCGTGCTGGCTGCCTTCGTTCTCTTCTGCTTGTTTGTTATGGTCCTCACATACAGGGTTACCAAGCGTTATCCCGGATCTCCCACCGAGAGAGTCAAACTTCTATGGAAAGGACAGTCCGCTAACTCTGTCTCAGCCTTCTCGGGAGATGATACCCTGCTCAAGGGCTCCTACTACATCTCCACCCAGGGATCGGGCAGAGGAGTTGTCTTTGATAAGGTATCCCCCCCTCTGCCCTCCAAGAGCGGAGTGTATGATCTCTCCGTGGCTGTCCAGGGGAGCGGCAAGGTCTATGTCAATGGAGAGATGTTGACCGAGCTCACAACATCCTCTGGAGTGCAGTCTCTCAATGTCAAGCTGATAGATGGGGAGAACATCGTGGGAGTTCTGCTCGATGATGGAAGCTCCGCCGCTCTCGGCATAAGGAACCCCTCTGGGATAATCGAGACGAGGACCGGCTCCATGTGGGCGAGCCGTGTCCTATAGGGAGGGACAAAATATAACAGCATCTCCTGCTGATGCCTCGTTGGGAGGCTTCGTGCTGGTGCCTCGTGCTGGTGCCTCTCTCATTGCCTCATTGGGATGCCTCACTCATTGCCTCGATGAGATGCCTCGATGAGATGCCTCATTGATATGTCTCCTCGATATGAGGCAATGGGCGAGGCATCAACACGAAGCACGCGTTGAAGCACCGCTATTTTGTGTTATCATCACTGTCTCCAGTGGTCAGCCAAGCCTCCCGTCGTTCTCGCGCTGAGCTTGCTCCCCACGAGCAGAAGGAGCCCACCAAGACCAGCAAACAGGCTGCCCGACACCATGGAAGCTCGATTGGGTTCAGCAACGAGAGTTACCACCACACTGATGAACATGAAGATGGCAGATACGACGAAGGCGATGACATGGGCTTTGCCCGAGACCTTAGACATGCTGGAGGGAAGAGGCATAGCTATATGATGTCCAAAAAAAATTGGGTCTCTAATTATCCCCTGCCACTGATTGCATGCTACATGTCTATCCATGCCCCCGATATCTCGGTCCTCGCTATCTGTCCTTCCTTCAATTTCCTCGCCTCCCCAGCCAATCGATCGGCCTCATGGTTACCTCTTATCTTCATTGCCTCTTCTGTCTCTGTTCCTCCTTCTATGAGAGGAGGCAGGGGCTGATGGCCTGCCACATGCTCGAACTCGATGGAAGAGGTGGCCTCGTAGTATGCTCGAGCATACATAGCCATCATGACCTCTATGATATCGAGGTTCTCGAAGCCCGAGAGCTTGCCCTTCTTCTCTCGCTCATGGTACCATCCCCCTATGGTCTTAATAGCATTGAGTGAGTCAGAGAAGAGGATGATGCGAGGAGAGAGCAGGAGACGAGCGCAGATGAAGAGAGCATATGAGATGGCCAGATACTCTCCTCTCTGAGCGGTGGCAGGGATAGGGAAGCTCTCATCTACTGCTATCCTCCCATCCTCATCTATCACATGCTTGAAAGGTTGCACCCTTCCATAGAAGGAACCGATGCCTGGATGAGAGACCACCACAGCCCAGGTACCATACTCTCTGAGATGACCCGAGCCATCGGTATATATATGCCAGGGGATAACGGTGTCCCAGCATATGGGGATGGATCGAGAGACCACATCGAAGTGATCACAGTTATGGAAGGTTGAGGCCGCTCCCATCGGAGAGGGATGGGCATACTCCAACACCATGTGCCTCGAGTCTATATACCTGCGGAGGCTCTTGGCATGCATGCCCCACAGGAGGAAGAAGACAGGAGAGGGAGCCGCCTTGCTCACATAACCGATGATATGAGATGAGAACGGAGCCCATAGATCTACGTGCTCTTTGGTGCTCCCCTCGATGGTGGTGAGAGCAGTGTTGAGGAGAAGGACTCCCTCGAATAGCCATGGCCTTAGATCAGCCCTGCTCAGCTGAGCATGGGGATGCCCCCTTCTGATAGCAGGGAGCACGTTTGCCAAGCTCTTGGGGAGGGTATCCTGCCGGGTGGAGAAGCATAGCCCATCAGCCATTCCAGGGGTAGGGTAGGGGTCTTGCCCCACGATGACCACCCGGATCCTCTTCGGGGAGAGTCTGAATGCCTCGAAGACCCTCCCTACCTGAGGGGTGAGCTTCTCTCCCTTCTCGGCCATCTCTATCACCCTGTCAGTAATGGCCTCAAATTGGGCTGTATTCTCCTTAATACAGGGCTTCCAGTCTGGATGGATGGGAGCGAGCAGGAGAGAGTATAGACTGGACATGGTGGCACTATGTGAGGCAATATATGAGGGATATGGGGGCTTTCAAATATCAACTCTCCTCATCCCCTTCTCTGATGCCCCCTCTCTAATGCCCCATATCTCAGACCCATGAGAAGCCCCATATTGATGCCCCATCGAGGCCCCTCACCATAGCCCCTTACTGCTGCCCCACCGAGGCCCCATACTGATGCCCCATACTGATGCCCCACACTGATGCCCCATATCTCAGCCCCATATCTCAGCCCCATACTGATGCTCCATACTGGTGGGGCTTCGATGAGGGGCTTCGATGAGGGGCTTCGATGGGGGCTTCGATGGGGGGCTATACTGGGATACAGAGAGGGGGCTATGAGAGGGGGCCTCACATGGGATCGATGATACAGTCACAGTATTGATCTATTCCTGCTCGATGGGTGATGAGGATGATATCTCCGTATATGCTCCGCATCCTCTCGAAGAGGGGCCCCATCTTATCCATGTTCTCTGTGTCGATGACATCCAGCCCTTCATCGATGGCAAAGAAGCGGGCCCTCGTCTGGGGATTGAACAGGGATAGAGCAAGCTTGAAGGCCATCTCGAACATGAAGAGCTCGAACCCGCTCAGATGTTGGAGGCTCAAGCTGCCCGATCCATTGGAGAGGGCTATATCCAATCCCTTCTCGGAGATGGAGAACGAGACGCTATATCGAGTGTATTCGATGAGGAGATCATTGATGAAGGCTCTCATCTCCTCGAGCTTCTCTCTGATGAGGGACTGAGCGATGCCCCCCTTTGGATCCACGAGCTCAGCATACTCCTCGATGAGAGAGGCTCGACCTCTCGCTGTCTCTAGTTCTCTCTCCATCTCCTCTAGCTTGTTCGAGCATATGGAGCCCATCTCTCTCAGGACAGAGATACCAGAGGCCTTACCCACTCGATGAGAGATATCTATTACCCTGTCTCTGGCAGCGGATAGGAGAGCCTCCTTCTGCTCTAGCTCTGCTCTCATCTCCTCGAGCTCAGCCTGGACTATCAAGTTGGAGAGGAACCCCTTGTAGTCCTTCCATCGCTCAAGCCTCTCTCTCCTCTGTTGGAGGTCTCTCAGCCTGCGGATGATGAGGTTGTTGTGCTGCCTTCTCTTCAGAGAGAGCTCATGATAGCGGACTATACAGACGAGCCTTCTCTTCTCGATCCCTCTCACCATGTTCCGCTTGCTCTCGATGGAGAGGCGATGAGCCACCGATATCAAGTAGTTCACATACATATACATGGCCATGTCTTCCTCTCTGGTCTGAGACCGACGGAACGAGCACGAGAGAGCCAACCTCTCGGCCATGCTCGGGGATGATGCCACCTCATATATGATATCGATGACCGCTCGAGCTGTGGAGGTATCGACTCTGGCTGGCTTGATAGAGGGGAGACCGAAGAAGGATAGAACAGAAGGGGGAGCATCGGCTCGAGCAGGGGATGAGACAGCCTCCATATACTCCTGCTCTATCATCATCCTCGAGCGTGGAGGGGATGGAGCGGGAGCATATGGAACGACCACACATGGAGTGTCCTCTCTCCAGTAGATGCCATACTTGGTGAGCTCTTCCCTCGCCATGTCGAGCGAGAGGTCTCCCGTATCGACTCTCTCATATAGAGCCATCTTCTCCTGGATGAGAGAGAGATCGGATGAGCTGGGCATCTCTCCCCCATAGACAGCCACATCATCATAGGATGAGAGGAGAGACTTGGCATGGATGGGATCCTCTTCCATCCACCCCTCTGCCTGCATGGGGATGGAAAGATTGCCCAGCATGAGATCGAGGTCTCTCAGCTCATCGAGCGAGGCCTCCCATTCTCCATCCCCTTCTCTGCCCTCCATATGAGAGATATCGAGAGGGATCAACCTCTTCAGGGAGTCCATGGCCTCGGCTATCTCTGCCAGCTCTCGAGGGATATCGGAGCTCTCCTCTCCATCGGGAGCTCTATCCCAGCCAAACCTCACCCTGACGAGATCTCTCTCTCTCGACTCCATCCTCCTCTGCAAGGCCTTCGCCTCAGCCTCCATAGACTTCACATCTCCCTTCAGTATGCGGAGAGCCATCTTCATCTTCTCCTCATCCTCTGGCTGATGCAGGGATATGGAGTCTCTATTGCCCTCCACCTTCCCTCTCAGCTTGGATACATCCCCTTCGAGGAGTCTCACCCTGTCCATGGCCTCTCTGAGCCTGGCCTTTGCCTCATCTCTCAGAGAGGGGAAGATATGGAGAGACATGGCACTGATGAGAGTTGAGTATCGCTCCCTGGGAGACAGCAGAGAGATGGATGTTCCGAGACCAGCAGAGTAGATGTTCGACATCATGAAGATGGAGATCGAGCGGTATATGAGACGGCCTATCTCAGCATCGATAGAGCGCTTGTCTATGCCGGATGAGATGTCATCCCAGCTCCCATCGGCCCATCTCTCCAGCTTGGTCTTGTTGATGAGAGAGGCCTTCTTCTCCTGCGTCCGTGTTATGCGGTATCGATCATGCTCTCCCACTCTGAGGCATATGCTCGTGTAGCCTGACTTACATGAGGTATTGATCATGCATATGCCTCGATGAGAGAAGGACCTCCCCTGATCATAGCCCACATCGAGAGTTCCCAGCAGAGCATAGAGAACCACCTTGAGAATGCTCGTCTTGCCGGTGGCATTGGAACCAGCTATGCGGCGTATGCTAGCGGGCGATCCAAACGGTATGTGATGGATGGTCCCATCTTTGAAGGCAAACATGTTGAGGAACTCTATGCTCTCGATAGCCCAATCTCTGGGCTCGATGCCCCCATCTATGCCCTCCCCTATGGAGGAATGGAGCTCAATGAGATCGGGGCGAGATGGGGGCATCGATATCCCCCCATGGATGGGCCTCGATACGGGAGCAGCCTGGGTCCTCGATGAGGAGACAGATACAGATGAGAACTCTCGAGCCACCGATGGGGAGATGTCTCGCCTGATTGCCTCCTCCAGAGAGGAAGAGGTTATGCCTCTCGGCAGGGGAGAGGATGGGAGGATCATCCTGATATAGAGGTATGGCTTGAGAGGCCTCTCGATGGGAGGGATGCTCCCATCCTCTCCCACATGGATGGAGAGATGGCCATAGCTGGAAGGGATGGGAACGTGCTCATATCTTCCCTCATCGATATGCCATATACCAAACCCTCTCTGCTCTGCCTCCTCTCCGTGGTTATGGGCGATGAGGCTGCCAGAGTAGGCGCAGTTCCCTATGATCATGGGCTTATGGATATCTCCGAGGAGAGCCACATCGAAGCCCTCGAAGTCCGATAGCTTAGCACATCTCGCCATGCCATGCCCTCCCACCTGCTCCAAGCATACATGAGCCACTGCTATCTTCTGCCTCCCCTCTACCTCATCAGATCTGATCATGTGGCCATCATACAGAGAAGACACCCCGAAGCCGATGCCATCGATGAGGAAGGAGGACGAGGCCTCCACATAGTAGATGTTGCTCAACCCCCTCACAAGACATCGGAGAAGGGGTATCCTCTCTGTTCTCCCCTCATAGAGGTCATGGTTTCCATTGATAAGGATGAGAGGAGATCGAGCAGAGATGAGCTCGAGCATGCGGCGGCATGTCCATAGCATGCTGGGGGTCACTCTGTCCTTGGACTGGAAGACATCACCAGCGAGGACATATATGACTCCGTTGCTCTCGTTGCTCTCTCCTGCTGGCTCTGTCATGCTGAGCATGGCCTGTATGGCCTCCATAAGCTCATCATGCCTCCTATCTGGCTTGATATGGATGTCTGAGAAGTGAATTATTTTGCTGATATGTCTCATCTCTTCATGCAATATATAGACATGATACATCAACGATCAATAGACTTCTTGGAGGAGAACATCGATGACAGCATGGTCATCACCAATCATCTGAGAGAGAGCCTCTATGCTCGGCATGCCGCGCTGAGACGATCGATAAGAGAGAGGCTCTCCTTCCATCTACCTCAGGAGATGCTGGATGTGATGATACCGGGAGAGTTCAAGAAGATAGGCACCATACGAACATGTGTTAGAGCTCTACAGGAGGGGTATAGAGCGGAGGATATCATCCTCTTCCTCCGCGATACATGCCAGTGCAGTGGCAATGCTTGTACTACCTATATATCGGGCATAAGGAAGGAGCTCCTCAAGGACCCATCGATGGAGGGAGCAACCGCGGCCCAAGATCTCCTGGATCATCCCCTCTATAGGGGGCTCCTCGCTCATGCCGATGAGGAGCAGTATAATGCTCTGCTATCCAAGGAGAGCAAGGACTATCCAAAGGAAGCCTTCGGATATGAGACCGTCAAGGGCCGCCTCTCCGAGATCATCGAGGCCATCAGAGAAGGCAAGTGTCTCATGACATTCGAGGTGATGGTCCATATCTACATCAACTTCTGTGCTCGAGTGTCTGAGCTCCACCTCCTCAACCTGAGAGATGGCACCATAGGAGGGCAGCTCAAGCAGAGAGGAGATGATAGGAGATATCCATACGAGGGTATCGTGAGCTATGATGAGGCTGAGCTTCTCCTCTCCTTCGTGAAGGAGAACGAGGAGTTCCATGTGACAACTCCAAAAAAGAGGGGGCTCTTCAACCAGTACCTGAAGGAGAGATACAGCATCACATCGAGAGATCTCAGAGTGATAGGCTCCACATTGATTGCCTCGAGGGCAGAGAACAGGGTAGAGAAGTTGATGAAGAAGAGCAAAGCCCTCAGGCATAGAGATCTCGAGACCTCTATCCTGCACTACTACAACGAGGATATATGAGGCTCTAGTATCTGACACCTAGTAAGCTCCCTGCTGAGCATAGGCATCAGGCTGAGAGTATGCCGCCGCCTGCTGAGCATATGCCTGGTAGTTGGCATCTGATATCTCTCTCTGCTGCTGGAGACTGTTGAGTTGGTTATCTGCCATCGCTGTGGCCATCTTGGCTGCCCTGTTGGCGGCAGTGAGGGCGGCTCGTCCCTGCGGGCTAAGTATGGCCACGAGATTCAACACCATGGTCATCATGATGAAGATAGAGACAGTGATAGCGAGAGCTTTGGGGAAGAAGTAGTCAGGAAGAGAGGGTATGAAGCTCATCTATCTTATATAGGACGAGCGATAAAAAGGGGAGCTGATATCCCCCGCTCTCTTGCCTCCCCTGATGAGGAAGTAGCTCACGGTGTTGGTGACCAGAGCGGATACAATGATGATAAGCCACAGCCCTATCATGGTCTTCCAGAACATCGACAGCTCCATAGGGTACTATATAGGAGATACATACTTCTCCTCATCTCTCTCCATCAAGCCTCTATCATCAAGCCTCTATCATCAAGCCTCTATCATCAAGCCTCTCTCTTCTCACTGCCATCATGCCTCAACCAGTGGAGATCACAGTGAGAAGGGGGAGCACTCTCTCCATCGAGCCTCTCTCATCCCTGCTTCATCGAGCCTCATCATCGAGCCTCATCATCGAGCCTCTTCTCACAGAGGCATCGGCTACCAACAGGATAGAGGATGAGATCTCTCATATGCCAGTGAGGAGGGAACACTCACATAGTAGTATCAATCCTACCTTGACGCTCCCTCCCTTCGATGAGAAGCCTCATACCTCAGCAAGGGGATCCCCTCATTGAGAGCTTGCTCATACCCTACCCGAAGGAGCAATCTCTCTACAGTGAGAAGTCCCATACCTCAGCAAGGGGATGCCTCCATCTACTGCCTCTTATCACTGCCTCTATCTACTGCCTCTATCTACTGCCTCTATCTACTGCCTCATCTCGCTGCCTCTATCACTGCCTCTATCACTGCCTCTTCGGTATGAGGCATCAGTATGAGGCATCAGTACGAGGCATCAGTACGAGGCATCAGTACGAGGCATCGGCTACCAACAGGATAGAGGATGAGGAAATTTTTTTCAAAAGTACTCTCCCCCTGTCATGAGATCCCTCATCGAGGACTCTCATACCCCACCCGAAGGAGCAATCTCCACAGTAAGAAGCCCATACCTCTACCCCGAAGGGAGCCCTCTCTTCAGTGAGAAGTCTCATATCCCAGTGAGGGGATGCCTCATCGTCAAGCCTCTATCTACTGCCTCTCATCACTGCCTCTCATCACTGCCTCATCTCACTGCCTCTCATCACTGCCTCATCTCACTGCCTCTCATCACTGCCTCATCGTTGAGGCATCCTACAGAGGCATCCCACAGAGGCATATCATAGAGGCATATCATAGAGGCATATCATAGAGGCATCCCACAGAGGCATGTCCCAGCTACCAACAGAAGAGAGGACGAGGGAAATTTTTCAAAAGTATTCTCTCCCCTGTCATGAGATCCATCATCGAGAGGCCTCATATGCCAGTGAGGAGGGAGCAATCTCTTCAGTGAGAGGAAGCAATATCTTCAGTGAGAAGTCTCATACCTCAGCCCGAAGGGAACACTCCCCCACAGTGAGAAGCCTCATACCCCTACCCCGAAGGGAGCACTCTCTAACGAGGAGGGGAGCACTCTCTAACGAGGAGGGGAGCACTCTCTAACGAGGAGGGGAGCACTCGCATAGTAGATATCAATTCTACTTCGATACTCTCCCTCACAGTGAGAGCCCCCCTCGAGAGAACGAGATCTCTCAGAGCTTGCTAATACCTCAACCAAAGGGAGCACCCTCCCACAGTGAGAAGCCTCATATCCCTACCAGAGGGAGCACTCTCTAGCGAGGGGGAGCACTCTCTAGCGAGGGGGAGCACTCTCTTTACCGAAGGAAGCACTCTCTACAGTGAGAGGCCTCATATCTCAACCGAAGGGAGCACTCTCTACAGTGAGAGGGAACACTCTCCCCCACAGTGAGGGACCTCATACCTCTACCCCGAAGGGAGCACTCTCTCTAGCGAGAAGGGGAGCCTCTCTCTAGCGAGAAGGGGAGCACTCTCTCTAGCGAGAAGGGGAGCACTCTCTCTAGCGAGAAGGGGAGCACTCTCCCCCACAGTGAGAGAGACCCTCCCATAGATGAGATCAATTCTGCCTCGATACTCTCTCCCACAGTGAGAGGCCTCGTACCTCTACCGAAGGGAGCACTCTCCAATGAGAGGAAGCACTCTCTACAGTGAGAGGAAGAACACTCTCTCCAGTGAGAAGCCTCATACCTCTACCGAAGGGAGCACTCTCTCCAGTGAGAAGTCCTCCTCGAGAGAACGAGAGGGAGCACCCCCCCCACGGTGAGAGGCCTCATACCTCTACCCGAAGGGAGCACTCTCTCCAATGAGAGGGAGCACTCCACAGTGAGAGGGGACACTCTCCCCCCACAGTGAGAGGCCTCATATCCCTACCAGAGGGAGCACTCTCTAGCGAGGAGGGGAGCTCTCTCTAGCGAGGAGGGGAGCACTCTCTACAGTGAGAGGACTCATACCTCTATCGAGGAAGATCCCTGTCCATAGCGAGAGGAAGAACACTCTCTCCAGTGTGAAGCCTCATACCTCTACCGAAGGGAGCACTCTCTCAGTGAGATCAATTCTGCTTCGATACTCTCTCCCACAGTGAGAAGCCTCATACCTCCACCCCGAAGGGAGCACTCTCTCAGCTCATACCTCTACCCCGAAGGGAGCACTCTCTCAGCTCATACCTCTACCCCGAAGGGAGCACTCTCTACAGTGAGAAGCCCATACCTCTACCCCGAAGGGAGCACTCTCTACAGTGAGAGGGAGCACTCTCTCAGCTCATACCTCTACCCCGAAGGGAGCACTCTCTCAGCCCATACCTCTACCCCGAAGGGAGCACTCTCTACAGTGAGAGGGAGCACTCTCTCAGCTCATACCATATACTTACTACTGCTTAGTATACTAACACGCAAAATTCAATGGGCCTCAGTTAGACCACATAAGAGTGGCAATCGATAGCAGAGTGAAGTCTCTAATTGAGCTATATCCGAGCAATCTAATCCAGATACATAACCCTCATTTAAGGAATTTTTTAATACGTATTAAAAAATTCCTTAAATGAGGGTTATGTATCTGGATTAGATTGCT
>JACCDL010096498.1_pt1 | contig 18180 bp, 13 predicted proteins | sample 7441931 | NCBI WGS metagenome assembly JACCDL01 (sample SAMN15323437, study PRJNA562643) | freshwater metagenome | isolation source: river surface water | place: USA:Blue River Watershed | collected 2017-08-16 | reverse complement strand
GGTACGCAAGCGCCCCGGCATGTACATTGGCGACACTTCCGATGGCACGGGCCTGCATCATCTGGTGTTTGAGGTGCTCGACAATTCCATTGATGAATCCTTGGCAGGTCACTGCACTGAAATTCACGTCACCATTCACTCCGATAATTCCATCTCCATTACAGACAATGGTCGCGGTATCCCTACCGGTATTAAATGGGATGACAAACATGAGCCCAAGCGTAGCGCGGCCGAGATCGTGATGACCGAGCTGCATGCCGGAGGTAAATTTGACCAGAATTCTTACAAAGTGTCTGGCGGTTTGCATGGCGTGGGCGTCTCGTGCGTGAATGCCTTGTCCAAGAAGCTCAAACTGACGGTACGACGCGATGGCAAGCAGCATTACATGGAGTTCGAGCGCGGTGTGCCTCAGCATCGTGAAATCGAAGTGCAAGATGGTGTCGAAATTTCACCGATTAAAGTGGTCGGCGATACTGACAAGCGCGGCACGGAAGTGCATTTTTGGGCTGATGAAGAAATTTTCAATCACATTGAATTTCACTACGATATTCTGGCCAAGCGTATTCGCGAGTTGTCATTCCTGAATAATGGCGTGCACATTCGTCTGACGGATCAGCGAACAGGCAAAGAAGAGAGCTTTGCTTTCGAAGGCGGTACGCGTGGTTTTGTTGAATACATCAACAAGAGCAAAAGCGTTCTTCATCCAAATATTTTCCAGGCAACCGGCGAGCGTATATCCGAACAAAATACGACGATCTCGGTGGATGTCTCAATGCAATGGAACGATGCTTTCAATGAGCAAGTCCTCTGCTTCACCAATAATATCCCGCAGCGTGATGGCGGCACACATCTGACGGGTCTGCGTGCTGCGATGACCCGCGTGATTAACAAATACATTGAGGAACACGATTTTGCCAAGAAGGCCAAGGTCGAAATCAGCGGTGATGACATGCGCGAAGGTCTGACCTGCGTGTTGTCGGTTAAAGTTCCCGAACCAAAATTCAGTTCGCAAACCAAGGACAAGCTGGTGTCTTCCGAGGTGCGCGGGCCTGTCGAAGAAGTCGTCGCCAAGACACTGACCGACTACCTGATGGAGCGGCCGAATGATGCGAAGATCATTTGCGGCAAAATTGTCGAAGCGGCGCGTGCTCGTGAGGCCGCGCGCAAGGCGCGCGAGCTGACTCGTCGCAAGGGCGTGATGGATGGTCTGGGCTTGTCTGCCAAGCTCGCAGATTGTCAGGAAAAAGATCCGGCCTTGTGCGAGTTGTACATCGTCGAGGGCGACTCTGCGGGGGGCTCGGCCAAGCAAGGGCGCGACCGTAAATTCCAGGCGATTCTTCCGTTGCGCGGCAAGGTGCTCAATGTCGAAAAAGCGCGCTTCGAAAAAATGCTGTCTTCAGAGCAGATCACGACGCTGATTGCAACACTTGGTACATCGATAGGTGCGGATGAATTTAATATCGACAAGCTGCGCTATCACCGCATCATCATCATGACGGATGCAGACGTTGATGGTGCACACATACGCACCTTGTTGCTCACGCTGCTGTATCGCCAGATGCCGCTGCTCGTTGAGCGCGGTCATGTATACATCGCACAGCCGCCACTCTACAAGGTTAAGCACGGCAAGGATGAGCGTTATTTAAAGGACGATCTGGAGGAAGCCGGCTACATGATGCAGATCGCGCTGAATGATGCAACACTGGTACCTACAGAAAACGGTACGCCGATTTCCGGCGATGCGCTCGCCGAGCTGGTACGCAAGTACAACACGGCCAATGCCATCATCAGGCGCCTCTCGCGTGCCATTGATGATGCGGCGCTGTCGGCCATCATGACGGGCGTGATCCTCAATCTCGATACGACAGAAGCCGCAGAACAATCAGCACAAGCGCTGAGTGATGAAATAAACGATCCCGCAGTGGAAGTCAGCGTCAGCTCGGATGCGCTGTCGGCACGTCACATGCTGCGTATTGCCCGTCGCCACCACGGCAACTTGAAATTGAGTGTGATCGATGCCGAATTCGTGCATGGCCCTGACTATAGCGTGCTGGCTGAAGCAGCTGCGACCTTCAAAGGCTTGATAGGCCCCGGTGCGCTGGTGCGCCGCGGTAGTGGCGAGAAAATTCGCGAATCGGCAGTTATGGATTTTCATCAGGCGATGGCCTGGCTGCGCGACGAGGCAGAGCGTAACGTGTCCAAACAGCGCTACAAAGGTCTCGGCGAGATGAATCCGTCGCAGCTCTGGGAAACGACCATGGATCCGACAGTGCGACGTCTGCTGAAAGTGCAGATCGAGGATGCCATTGCCGCAGACCAGATTTTCACCACTCTCATGGGCGACGATGTCGAGCCACGTCGAGCCTTCATCGAATTGAATGCCCTCTCTGCGGGGAATATCGACGTTTAAGAAGCCGTCCAACGCCAGCCTGAGCCTCGGGTTTTCGGGCACTGGCTGGCGCCCCACCGCCCTTCGCTTGATAGTATTTGTGACTTAAAGACACAAGTGATGCAGCCTTTGTGGTGGTTTATTGCTTTTCCGATTGACTATACTTTGGGGTCATTCCTTCTGGGACTTCCCTCATGTCTGTTCAGGCCATCATTTTTGACGCATACGGGACACTTTTTGACGTGTACTCCATCGGCGCTCTCGCCGAGCGTCTTTTCCCCGGCAAAGGCGCTGCGGTTGCTGAACTGTGGCGCGACAGGCAGATCGAGTACACACGCCTTCGAACGCTCTCCAATACCTACAAGCCATTCTGGGAAGTGACTCAGGATGCGCTGGTGTTTACCTGCCGCAAGCTCGGCCTGGAACTAACACTCGACGCACAAACCCAGATCATGGGTCAGTACGCCAGGCTGGAAGCATTTCCCGAGAACCTCGCAGTACTGAAGTCGCTGAAGTCCAAGGGTCTCAAGCTCGCGATTCTCTCCAACGGCAATCCGGAAATGCTGGACGCCGCGGTGCAGGCGGCTGGCATGAGCGATTTATTCACGCAAGTGCTGTCAGTACATGCTGTCAAAAAATTCAAAACGGCACCAGAAGCTTATCAACTCGGTCCCGATACGCTGGGTGTGGCAGCAAAAGACACATTGTTCGTTTCCAGCAATTGCTGGGATGTTTGTGGAGCAGCCTGGTTTGGCTACCGGACTTTCTGGGTGAACCGTTCGAACGCACCGTTGGAAGAACTGGGTATCACACCGCATGCGCAGGGACGAACTTTGGACGATTTAGCTCAATTTGTTACGTAAGCGCGGCCGAGCGATGCAAAAGACAGCGCCAGTCCCATAGTGCGTTGCCCTTCTCGCAGATTTTAGAATTTATTAACCACTCAATTTTTTAACAGGTAAATCATCATGACAGCACGCACCGAATGCCACGGATTGCAAGTGGCAACCGTTCTGCATCAGTTCATCGAAAAAGAAGTCCTTCCCGGCACCGGTATTAATAGCGAGAGCTTCTGGAAAGGTTTTGCACAGATCGTCAACGATCTCGCGCCCAAAAATGCTGCCCTGCTGGCAGAGCGAGATCGTCTGCAAACTGAACTCGATCAGTGGCACCGTGCCCATCCGGGCCCGATCACCGATGTCGCCGCTTATCGCACATTTCTCGAATCGATCGGTTATTTGCTGCCGATACCGAAAGATGTGAAAGTCACTACGGAGAACGTCGATGCCGAGCTTGCGCTGACCGCGGGTCCGCAGCTGGTGGTGCCCATCCTGAATGCCCGATACGCACTCAATGCTGCCAACGCGCGCTGGGGTTCGCTCTATGATGCACTGTATGGTACCGATGCCATTGCTGAGACCGATGGTGCAAGCCGCGCGGGTTCCTACAATCCAGTGCGTGGCGCAAAAGTCGTAGCGTTTGCCCGAAATTTTCTTGATCAATCAACGCCATTGAACAAGGGCTCGCACACTGATGCCGTTTCTTATACGGTCAGCAGCGGAAAACTGAGCGTGACATTGAAAGACGGCAGCCAAAGTGAACTGAAAGACGCAACGCAGTTTGCCGGTTATCAGGGCCAAGCCTCGGCGCCTTCGTCGGTGCTACTAAAAAATAACGGCCTGCATATCGATATCCGTATCGATCGGTCCACTCCCATCGGCAAAGACGATGCGGCCGGCGTTGCCGATGTGGTGATCGAGTCTGCGCTGTCGACGATTCTGGATCTGGAAGATTCAGTCACCGTAGTTGATGGCGATGACAAGGTAGTTGCTTACGAAAATTGGTTAGGCATCTTGAAAGGCACGCTATCCGAAGCCGTTTCCAAGGGCGGTAAATTCTTCACGCGCACCCTCAATGCTGATCGTGAATACACGGACTCGAATGGTCAGCCATTCAAGTTGCACGGACGCTCGCTGCTCTTCCTGCGAAATGTGGGTCACCTCATGACCAACCCGGCGATTCTCACTGCCGATGATAAGGAAATCCCGGAAGGCATTCTCGATGCCGTCGTGACAGTGACGATTGCGCTGCATGATCTGAAGCGGCCTTCCAATCAGAGCGTGGGTAACACACGCACTGGTTCGGTGTACATTGTCAAACCCAAGATGCATGGACCGAAAGAGGTTGCATTTGCAGTGGAGTTGTTCGGTCGCGTTGAAGCTTTGCTGGGCCTGAAAGAAAACACCGTCAAGCTGGGCATCATGGATGAGGAGCGTCGCACATCAACCAATCTGAAAGCCTGTCTGCATGAAGCTGCTGCGCGTGTGGCCTTCATTAACACCGGTTTTCTTGATCGTACCGGCGATGAAATGCATTCGTCGATGACTGCTGGTCCGATGATGCGCAAGGGCGATATGAAATCATCGACCTGGTTGTCCGCCTATGAGCGCAGCAATGTGCTCACGGGTTTGTCATGTGGCATGCGCGGTCGCGGTCAGATTGGCAAAGGCATGTGGGCAATGCCCGATCTGATGGCGGCAATGCTGGAGCAGAAGATCGCGCATCCCAAAGCCGGTGCCAATACAGCGTGGGTACCATCACCCACTGCGGCAACTTTGCACGCGCTACATTACCATCAGGTTGATGTGGCAGCGATTCAACAGCAGTTGGAAAAAAGCGATGCGGCAGGTGAAATTCAGCGCTTGCGTGATGAGCTGTTGATGATCCCCGTCGTTGCCCGTGCCAATTGGTCAGCGGAGGAAATCCAGCAGGAGTTGGATAACAATGCCCAAGGCATACTTGGCTACGTTGTGCGTTGGATCGAACAGGGTGTGGGTTGTTCCAAGGTGCCGGACATTCACAATGTCGGGCTGATGGAAGATCGTGCGACCTTGCGCATCTCAAGCCAGCACATCGCGAATTGGCTTTTACATGGTGTGGTCAGCGAAGCGCAGGTTCGCGAAACATTCAAGCGCATGGCAACCGTCGTTGATGCACAAAATGCCGACGACTCGTTTTACCGTCCTATGTCCATTGATTTCGAGCACTCCTATGCATTTCAGGCAGCCAGCGACTTGGTGTTCAAAGGCCTGGAACAACCTGCGGGTTATACAGAGCCACTGCTGCATGCCTGGCGTCTCAGGTTCAAGACCGAGGTTACGGCTGTTCCATCGTGAAGCACTGAAAAAAATGCCGACGCATGCGTCGGCATTTCTATCTCTGAAGACTTCCACTTTTTCGCATGTGGGGGTTTTTGCGTGTATCTGGTAGAGCTGTGGACGAAGAATCAGGCTGCTATCCTTTCGGTGTGGTCGGCCGGCACTGAGGTACGAATCAAGTGATCGAAGGCACCCAGCGCTGCCTTCGAGCCCTCACCCATTGCGATGATGATCTGCTTGTACGGCACTGTAGTGACATCACCTGCGGCAAAGACGCCCGGTACAGAGGTTTGTCCGCGGGCATCTACTTCAATTTCGCCGTGCTCTGAAAGAGCAACGGTTCCCTTGAGCCAGTCGGTATTTGGCAGCAAACCAATCTGGACGAAGATACCTTCCAACGCAATCAGATGTGAGGAACCGGTCCTGCGATCAGTGTAGCGTATACCATTAACCCGGCTATGATCGCCAAGCACTTCTGTCGTTTGCGCACTGGTGATAATGGTCACATTCGGCAGGCTGTGCAACTTGCGCTGTAAAACCGCGTCAGCGCGCAAAGCGGTGTCGAATTCAACTAGGGTCACATGATCGACAATACCGGCAAGATCAATCGCCGCTTCAACGCCAGAGTTACCACCGCCAACAACAGCAACGCGCTTGCCTTTAAACAGAGGGCCATCGCAGTGGGGGCAGTATGCGACTCCCTGATTGCGATATTTTTGTTCTCCGGGCACATTCAATTCACGCCAGCGCGCGCCAGTGGCAATGACGACTGATTTTGTTTTGAGGCTGGCGCCACTATCGAGTTTTATTTCAATTACCTCACCTGGTATCAGGGCTGCAGCACGTTGCAAGTTCATGATATCCACGTCGTAGGATTTCACGTGCTGCTCGAGTGCCGCGACCAGCTTCGGTCCTTCTGTTTCTTTGACAGAGATGAAGTTTTCAATGCCTAAGGTGTCCAGTACTTGACCACCAAAGCGTTCGGCCACCACACCGGTACGTATACCCTTGCGCGCTGAGTAGATAGCCGCAGACGCTCCGGCGGGACCGCCGCCGATGACCAGCATATCGAAAACTTCCTTTTGCGCGATTTTTTTCGCTTCGCGCTTCGCGATATTGGCATCAAGTTTCGCAAGAATTTCTTCAAGCGCCATCCGCCCCTGACCGAAATTCTGACCATTAAGGAACACGGTGGGTACGACCATGATTTGGCGCGCTTGGACCTCCTGCTGAAAGAGTGCACCATCAATCGTGGTGTGGCGAATTTTCGGATTGATGACGGACATCAGATTCAGTGCCTGCACAACATCTGGGCAATTTTGGCAAGATAGCGAGATGTAGGTTTCAAATTCATACTCACCTTCAAGCTGTCTGATTTGTTCGATGATCTCGATCGTTGTTTTTGATGGATGACCACCCACGTGCAGCAGCGCCAGCACCAATGATGTGAATTCGTGACCCATCGGCATACCTGCGAATCGTATGCCCGTGTTCTCCCCCTGACGATTTAGAGTAAAGGAGGGCTTGCGCTGACCATCATTGTTTTCAGTGTAGGTGATGCGTGTCGACAGGGAAGCAATTTCTTGCAGCATCTCGCGCATCTCTTGCGACTTCTCGTTGTCGTCAAGCGATGCAGTGATCTCAATAGTCTGCGTGATTTTGGCGAGATAGACTTCCAATTGACTTTTGATAGCTGTGTCTAGCATGATGACCTCGAATTCAGTAAGGGTTAATCGAGTGCCGCTTGAGCGGCACTCGTATTTCATCGCACAGTGGCTTCAGATTTTGCCCACCAGATCCAGTGAGGGGGCAAGCGTCTCTGCGCCGGGTGTCCACTTGGCTGGGCACACCTCACCCGGGTGTGCTGCGACATATTGCGCAGCCTGTACCTTGCGCAGCAGCTCTTTGGCATCACGACCGATACCGTCATCGTGAATCTCGCAGAGTTTGATCTGACCCTCAGGGTTAATGACGAAAGTACCGCGCAGGGCGAGACCCGTGCTTTCGGTCATCACACCAAAGCTGCGACTGATGGCACCCGTCGGGTCGCCGAGCATGGGGTAGCGAATCTTGCTGATGGTGTCAGATGCGTCATGCCAGGCTTTGTGCGCGAAATGAGTGTCGGTCGAGACAGCATAGATTTCCACACCCAGTGCCTTGAACGTGTCATAGTGATCGGCCAAGTCGCCTAGTTCCGTTGGGCAAACGAAGGTGAAATCCGCTGGGTAGAAAAAAATGACCGACCATTGTCCCTGCAGGTTGGCATCGTTGACCGGGACAAATTTACCATCGTGATAAGCCATGGTATTGAATGGCTGAATACGGGTGTTAATGAGTGACATATTGTTTCTCCTTGGGTTGTTAAACGGCACGGAAAGAATAATAGCCCCCAACTATTGATTTTAAAATTTAATAGTTTTTATTGATTTAATAGGTTGCTGCTATTAATTTATAAAAATCGATAGAAATGTTTGGTATAAGCGGGTCTGGTTGCGGATAAAAAGAGTCGAATGACAAGAATTGGTTCGATTTATTAGCGCGGAATAGATTTCTTAACTTCGGTTTTCCCGAAGTTTCTCTTCTCCGTACAGGGGTTTGATGCGTCTAGATCATTGCTTACAATGCGGGCTGCAATAACGTTTGGAGCAGACGCTTTCTGCTCGTGAAGCTTTCAGGAGGACACATGAAAAAGTTTTGGATGGCGCTGATGGTGGCGATCATGGGGGTCGCAGTGGTTGTCTCCAGCGCCGAAGCGAAACGGCTCGGCGGTGGTGGTTCGTTTGGCAAGTCTTCACCGAGTTACAGCCGTCAGGCGCCAGCGCAAGGTTCGGGTCAGTCGGCTGCTGCGCCGCGCCCGACAGCACCAGCTGCCGCACCTGCCAGCCCTTGGCGCGGAATTCTTGGCGGGGCCTTGTTGGGCCTGGGATTGGGTGCGCTGCTTTCGCACTTCGGTCTTGGCGGTGAATTTGCCAGCATGATTGGCACGATACTAATGATTGGCCTGCTCGCCTTTGCGGCAATGGTGCTGTTCCGCCTGCTCTCCAAGAAGACGGCAAGTCAGCAATCGACCCCTGCGTTCGCCGGGCCAATGGAGCGTAGTGGCATCCCAGAGGTTGGTTCTAATCTCGGGTCGGCACCTCAGCCTGTGAACTGGCAGTCAGGAACCGCGCCCGAGATTCCGGCAGACTTTGATACGGCTGGTTTCTTGCGTCACGCGAAAACGAATTTTCTGCGTATGCAAGCGGCTTGGGACAAGGCTGATGCGCAGGATATTCGGGAGTTCACGACGCCAGAAATGTTTGCGGAGTTGAAAATGCAACTCACCGAGCGCGGTACATCTGCGAATCACACCGATGTCGTTACGCTTGATGCAGAGTTGATGGGTGTAGAAACGGTTGCCGATGAATATCTGGCCAGCGTACGTTTCAACGGCATGGTGAAAGAAGATGAGCAAGCGTCTGCCGAAGCCTTTAATGAGATCTGGGTACTCTCGAAGCCGGTAAGCGGCAACGGAGGCTGGCTATTGGCCGGTATACAGCAAGTCTGATTGAAAATGCAGGCGGCATCACCGGCGGGAAGCCGCTAATATGTTCGTATGCAATAGCCGTTCGCAGGTGACTGCGAACGGCTTTTCGTTTATGGCCGTTTGATTTCCCCCTCTTCGTAACAACTAGCGCATGAATACTCCGACACGCGCCTCAATGCCTGAATTGGCTTCTTACCTGCTGGCCGCTGCTGGCTTGTTACTCGTATTGCAGGGCGGATTACTGGCCGCGCTGTATGCGGGCTTGCTGGTGTTCGCGCTTGTGCATTTGCTCGCGCCAAGACTGAGCGCCACATTGGACACGCAACGCTCACGCCTGATTGCGGTCGCGGTGCTTGGATCCGTGATTGTCTTGCTACTGACTATGGTCGTATGGGGAGCAGCGAGCTTTTTCCTGTCAGACGCGGGAAGTTTGCCGGTGCTGTTAAAAAAAATGGCGGATCTCATCGATCAGTCACGCTCTCAGATTCCGGGCTGGCTTGCCGCCTACCTGCCTCAGAGCGCGGAAGCGATGCAACAATCTTTTGCGCACTGGATTCGCGACCATGCGTCGCAAGCGACAGACCTCGGAAAGCAGATGGGCCGCTTGATTGTTCACCTGCTGGTCGGTATGGTGATTGGCGCGATGGCGGCTTTGTATGACACGACGCATATTCATCACTACAAACCCTTGTCGGCCGCATTACACCAGCGCATCGTGCGCCTGCATCAGGCTTTCAAGCAGATCGTTTTTGCCCAGGTCAGAATTGCGGGTATCAATGCGATCTTTACCGGCGTTTTTCTCGCGATTGTGTTGCCGATGGCGGGGATTGATTTGCCCTTTGTGAAAACCATGATACTGATCACCTTCGTCGCTGGATTATTGCCGGTGATCGGCAATCTGATTTCAAATACGGTCATCGTTGTGATCAGCCTGTCGCACTCCCTCTCGACAGCTGCATTTTCATTATTATTTCTTGTATCGATACACAAGCTCGAATATTTTCTGAACGCCAAGATCATCGGCGCTCAGATCAATGCGAAGGCTTGGGAATTATTGCTCGCAATGCTGATCATGGAGTCGATGTTTGGCGTACCGGGGGTCATTGCAGCCCCGGTGTTTTATGCCTACCTAAAGACAGAGCTAGTCGCCGTGGGCCAGGTCTGAATCCATGAGGCCGCTGAGCGACTTCATTTTTTTTCGGCTTCATCAGGCGTTGCAATCGACGCGATGATATCCACTGGCCGGGATGATCGCTTGCGCATTCGCAAATTCAGCATTTCAACTATGACTGAGAACAGCATCGCGCTGTAAATATAGCCCTTGGGCACATGGGTGCCGAAGCTTTCGGCAATCAGTACCACGCCAATCGCAACCAAGAAGGATAGTGCGAGCATTTTGATGGTTGGATGCGTGGACACAAACTGTCCAATCGGCTTGGCGAAAACCATCATCAGGCCAACGGACGTAACGACCGCCGCTACCATCACGGCAACCTGATCGACCATTCCGACTGCCGTGATGATGGAATCAAGTGAGAACACGATGTCAATCAGCATGATCTGCACGATGATGGATGCGAATGAGGCGTGGACGACATTTTTCTGTGTCGCATGCTCACCTTCGAGCGATTCATGAATCTCGCCCACACTTTTCCAGATCAGGAACAGGCCACCGAGCAGCAGCACGATGTCACGACCTGAGAATGGCTGGCCGAACACCGTGAATAACGTCGCCTTCAATCCAACAATCCAGGCCAGAATCATCAGCAAGCCTATGCGCATGAACATGGCTCCGAACAGGCCGATTTTTCGTGCAGCTTCACGTTGATGTGGCGGCAGCTTATCCACCAGGATCGAGATGAAGATGATGTTGTCGATACCCAGAACCAGTTCAAGTGCCGTTAGGGTCAAAAAAGCCAGCCAGATTTGGGGGTCGGACAGCAATTCAAGCATAGGAGGTTCTCCGCAGAAGGTATCGTCAAGGCATCGCGGAGTTTATCAGTGGCTTGTTTAGCGAAGGCGCCTGCATGCCACGAAAAAACCAGACATAATCGAACATTGAGTTCGGAAAATTGGAAAATTAGTCGCGATGAGTCTCAATTTTCGTCATCTTCATTATTTCTGGGTCGTTGCAAAAGAGGGCAGCATCACTCGGGCTGCCGAGCGTCTTGGCCTAGCCGTGCAGACCGTCAGTGCTCAGCTGTCGCAATTGGAGAAATCGGTAGGCAAGTCCCTGTTCAAGCCTCAGGGGCGACGCCTCGTGTTAACGGAGGCCGGGAATCTGGCGTTGCGCTACGCCGATCAGATATTTCTTCTGGGTGAACAGTTGGAGGATGCGCTGACCACGAGTGACGTCGAGCAAGTGATGAGGCTGACGGTGGGTATTTCGGACTCGCTACCCAAGCTTATCGCTTCTCGACTGCTTGAGGCAGCACTCGCATTACCCCAGCGCGTCAGACTGGTTTGCTATGAAGAGCAGTTCGAATCGCTGCTTGGCAAGCTCTCGGTGCACAAACTAGATGTGATGTTGACCGACCGGCCTGTACCGCCGGGTTCATCCCTACGGGTATTCAGTCATTTGCTGGTTGAGACACAGACCAGTTTGTTCGGCATACCAGAACTGGCAGATCGGTATACGTCGGGGTTTCCCGGGAGTCTGACGGGTGCGCCGCTACTTCTGCCAACACGAAACAATGCGATTCGTGCGCGCATTGATTATTGGCTAGAAAATAATGAACTCCATCCAGATCTGATAGGCGAGTTTGATGACAATGCTTTGCTGCATACATTTGGACGCGCCGGACGAGGATTGTTCCCGGCACCCTCAGTGCTTGCTGCGGATGTGTTCGAACAGTTTGGTGCAGTTCCGGTCGGCCCCATGTCCGAAGTCACCGAGCAAATTTATGCGATCTCCAATGAGCGCAAAATCAAGCATCCGGCCGTAGAAGCCATCTTGCGCGCAATGCACGCGGATGTGTTTTGAATTGTCTTAAAACTCCAGGAGAAAAAAAGAGCCGGCAATTTGCCGGCTCTTTGTGATTCAAACAGCATTCATCAATACAGGCTGTGAATCCAGTGTGCAAGATTTTCCATATCATCTTCGGATAGCGTTTGCGCCAAGCTGGTCATGTTGCCGGCATCATTGGTGCGCTCACGTGCCTTGAAGTTCTTCAGTTGTGTCGTGATGTATTCTGGATGTTGACCTGCCAGACGCGGGATTTCATTCTGACCTTTCATACCACCCAAATGACACATCGCGCATAGCGATTCTTCTGCTTTCGCTGCACCTGCTTTAACGCGTGCTGGATCAGGCGTGAACACGACACGGTTTTGCTTCTGTGACGCGAAGTACGCGGCGAGGTCGTGCATGTCCTGTTTTTCAAGTCCACTTGCGACGGCGCTCATCATGGGATTTTTGCGACGACCCTCTTTGTAGTCGCGCAATTGCAAATAGATATAGCGCGCGCTCTGACCCGCCAGCGAAGGGAATGCTCCTGCAGGCGAGTTTCCATCAGCACCATGACATGCGGCACAGGCTTCGGCTTTCTTCTTTCCAGCGGCAACATCTTGAGCCTGCGCACTAGCGCAAAGCAGTAAAAGACTCAGGATGCCCGGTAATACCAAACGAAAATTCATGATGAAACCCTGATCAGCTATTTGAAAGATAAAAAAAGAGGCTGCCCTTAGGCAGCCTCCTTACAGCCTCATTGCATTACAGAGCGAACACAAACACGCTGTTGCCGCGCTTGAAGTCGAGCTGTGTATTACCGCCAGCAGCAACGGCGATGTACTGCTTGCCGTTGATGGTGTACGAGGTAGGTGGTGCATTCACACCAGCGCCGCACTGATACTGCCAGAGCACTTTGCCAGTTTTTGCATCATAGGCCTTGAACCAGCCATTACCTTCACCTGCGAAGACCAGATTACCTGCTGTGGCCAGAACGCCGCCGATCATTGGCTGATCAGTGCGAGCTTTCCAAACGACCTTGCCTGTGTCGAGGTTCACTGCAGTCACGTTACCGAACTGCTCTTCACCAACAGCGTTTTTGAACGCGCCGCCGAGCCACAGCTTGCCACCTGGGTAAGCCGAAGCTTCAACGTGGTAAGTCATTGGCTGCTCGAGGTTGGCAGCGAATGCCAGACGCAGTGGTGGGTTCACAGCCATTGGCGACCATTCAACACCACCGTTAGCACCCAGTGACATGCGAGTGCCTTCAGGTGTTGGCAGGCTCCACAGACCTTCCTGGGAAACCATCGCCTCGGAGAAGCGGATCAGGTTGCCGTTGCTGCGGTCGTGAACATAGATGTGACCGGTTTTGCCGCCATGAATGACGCCGGGGATCATCTTGCCGTTTTTGTCTTTCACATCAACCAGGATCGGTGGGGAAACAGCATCCAGATCCCAGACGTCGTGAGCGATGTACTGGTAGTGCCACTTGTACTTACCAGTGTCGAGATCAACAGCGATCATCGAGTTGGTGTACAGGTTGTCACCAGGACGCTCAGCGCCGTACAGGTCAGGTGAAGGATTGCCGGCAACGAAGAAGACCGTTTTGGTCTTGCGATCGATTGCTGGGGTCATCCACACACCGCCACCCAGAGTTTTGTAGAAGTCAGCATTCTTTGCCAGCGCTGCTTTTTCTGCAGCGATGTCACGGTGCATGACACGACCGGTTGCATCTTTCTCGTTCCAGATACCCTCATGACCCTTTTCAGGAATCGTGTAGAAGGTCCAGGACAGCTGGCCGCTGTTGGCATCAAATGCCTTCACGAAGCCGCGAACGCCGTACTCACCACCGTTGGTACCGATCAGCACTTTGCCGTCAGCAACGGTAGGAGCCATAGTTTCGCTGTAGCCGAGTTCTGGATCAGCAATCTGGGTTTCCCACAGCAGCTTGCCTGACTTGGCGTCGAGTGCAACCAGTTTGGCATCCAGCGTACCCATGTAGAGCTTGCCGTCAGCGATGGCAACACCCTTATTGTTCGGGCCGCAGCAGTAAGTCGATACAGGACCGATCTTGTGCTTGAAGTGCCAGTACTGTTCACCCGTCTTCGCATTGATAGCGTAGACATGGTTGTACGAAGTTGTCAGGAACATTACGCCGTCAACGACCAGCGGTGCAGTTTCCATGGACTCGAGCATGCCGGTCTGGAAAACAAAAGCAGGACGCAATTTGGATACGTTGCCAGTGTTGATCTGCGAAGCAGCGTGATAACGTGTCTGCTCGTAGCTACCGTTAGGCAGCAGCCAGTTGTTTGCATCTTTGCCTGCCTTGTCCAGCATTGCCTGGTTCACAGGGCTGAACGATTTGATCTGGATAGGCTTGATGCCTGCTCCAGCGATGGGTTCCTGCGCATATGCCGATGCTGCAACAACCAGACCGGCAGTGGCAAGCATCTTGAGCGTCTTGTTCAGAGCCATTTAGCTTCCTCTCTCTTTGGGTTTATCTTCTTTATAGTACTCAGAAATTCTAGTACGAGAATCCGGACTAAATTAGCCGGGTCCCTTCCAAAATTGTTCCTGATTGCAGGAACAACCTGAGCGATTTTATTCACCGCAATAAAAACGTATATTATTGCGCCCGGTGATCGTAGTGCGTGTTCACAATATTGGCAATAAAAAACATCGAAAAATTAAGGTAATTGAATGAATTTTTTCTATCGGGCTTTAGCCCTTCTTGCAATGCTGTTTTTTTGCGCTGCAACACATGCTCAACAATCTCTGGACAACCCCCACGGCTTATCGCTCGCAGCTGTTCGCTCAGGCAATTTGTCGCGTTTGAAAGAACTAATCGAGCAGCATGGTGCGAATATGAATTCACGTAATCGCACTGGGGAAAGCTTGCTGGTGATGTCGATGAAAGCGGGTTTTCTGGATATTGCGAATTACCTGCTGGACAAGGGTGCCAATATTGAAACTCCAAACACCTCCAAGGTAACGCCGCTGATGACAGCTGCCTACCTCGGTAACCTGACTATGGTGAACCGGCTGCTGGAAAAAAATGCCAATATCCACGCGGTAGACCAGCTGAAAAAGACGGCGATTGTTTACGCTGCCGGCAACGGCCACACCGATGTGGTGGCCCGATTGCTCGATGCGGGCATTGATGTCAATGCCCGCTATCCCAATGAGCTGACAGCACTGATGTGGGCCGCAGGTGCAGGCCATGATCAAACGGTAGCGCTTTTGATTGAGCGCGGTGCTGATCCGTCGCTTCAGGACAATCGGGGTAAAACTGCCTTGCAGATGGCTGAGGAGGCCGGGCATCTGGCCGTAAAGAAAGTGTTAACTGGCGTTCGTGATAAATAGGTAGTTAGCCACACGGGCCCAATGTAAGCCAGAGTCGGTTGGCTTGAAATAAAAATAGCCCGCATTTGCGGGCTATTTTTTTAGCGTCAGTTTGCGTTGCCTACTTTTTTTTCAATTCGACTTCAAATTGCGCAAACCAGGCGGACACATTCTCGATATCCGCATCGGAGAGCGGTTTGGCGATCACATTCATCACCTCATTGTGACGTTTGCCATCGCGGAATTGTTTTAATTGGCTTGCGAGATAAATTTCTGGCTGACCTGCCAGCGAGGGCGTGCCGGGCATTTTTGAGAGGCCATTTTCGCCATGGCACATAAGGCAGCTTTGAGCAGCTTTCTCGCCGGCTGTCATGTCAGCAGCGGCTGGCAGGGAAATACTGGCCAATGCCAGAAGTGTCGTAAGTAGTGCGGGTGATTTCATGATGTAAATCTGAGTAAATGGGTGATGAACGTGGTGCGGTAGGCTAAGCAAGCGCTGGTTAAACAAAAATGGAAACTTAATAGCAAATTAATGCCAACAAGCCCCTGATTTTGCGGCTCCCTGGCGTTGCGCTGGCTCGCCATACGATAGGGATTTATTCTGCGGCTCCTTGAAACAAAATCGCCTGCCACGAAAATTCGAGGCAGGCGATTTGCATTACAACGACTGGACTTGTGGTCCTGTCGCGTTTAGTGCTCTCTTAGTTTGCCGAGTAGGTGATGCGATAGATCGCACCAGCGTAGTCGTCAGACACGAGGATAGAACCGTCAGGCATGTTGGCAACGTCAACTGGGCGGCCGATAGCGCGCTTGGTTTCTTTGTCCAGGAAGCCTTCAGCAAAGATTTCCGCTTTGCCTGCAGTACCGTCGTCTTTCAGAGGAACGAAGTTGATCAGGTAGCCGCTAGGCTCGGTACGGTTCCAGGAACCGTGCGATGCCACGAAAATGCCGCCCTGATACTTCTTCGGGAAGGACTTGCCAGTGTAGAAAGACATGCCCAGCTGAGCCTGGTGCGCAGGGAACTCAACTTGTGGGAAGACAGCATTTGCTGGCTCAACCATGTCCTTCAGTTCTGGTGCTGCAGGCGAGCCTGCAACTTTGTACTTGCCGTTCCAATATGGGAAGCCGAAGTGCTGGCCAGCCTTAGTGATACGGTTCAGTTCGCCCGGAGGAACGTCGTCACCCAGACCGTCAACCTGGTTATCAGTCGTCCAGATTGTCTTGTCTTTCGGGTTGATGTCGATACCAGCTGGGTTACGCATGCCCATTGCATACACTTCCTTGCCGGAGCCATCAAATGGGTTCAGACGGATAACGCCACCAATACCAACCTTGTTGTACAGGTCGATCTTGTCTTTTGGTTGGACGTTGTATGGCTGACCCAGGGTCACGTACAGTTTGCCGTCATCAGCAACGCGGCATACGCGGCCAGTGTGGTTGTAGGACTGCTCTTCAACAGGAATCAGGCCGCCTTCTTTGACAGCAGTGATCACTGCAACGTCCGGACCTTCGTAGAAGTATTCGGCAGCTGGGAAGTTCAGAACGCGGTTTGATTCGGTAACGATCAGGAAGCCGTCTTTAGTCCAGCAAACGCCGTTAGGGTTCTTGAACTTGATCGAAGGAGCAAATGGCTTGACTTCGTCGGCGGTCATGTCGCCGTTACGGTCAGTAACAGCCCAAACTGTGGTTTTGCGGGTGCCGACGAACAGCATGTTGGTCGAAGGAGCAACCGCCATGTAACGTGCGTCAGGAACGACGGCGTACAGTTCGATCTTGAAGCCTTCTGGCAGCTTGATCTTCTTCAGGTTGGCCTTGAGCTGGTCAACATTCTTGCCGGTCTGTGGAGCGACAGGAATGTAGATTGCCGTGTCGGTGTTTTTCATTGCCGAGATCTTTTCCAGATTCTCGTCTTTAGCAAAGCTTGATGCGGAGAACGCAACGAGCATCGCCGATGCCAGAACGCTCTTTACAAATACGTTGGATGTAGCCAAGTTTAATCTCCGATTGGTTTTCTGTTGACTGAGTGATGAACCACATGACCCAAGCAAAACTTTCATTTATGTTTTAGCAACGAAAGTTTGAAAGTTCCGCATTGCTACTTGTTGGGGCCATGGAATATAGGGTTTGCGCTGATCAAGCCACAAGTGAATTTTTTTCACCAATGGCCTTACGGTGTCCAACCTGTTTTCCAAGCCTCAACAATGTCTCAAAGCTCTCGTAATTTTGATCAAAAAAGCCTGCGAGCGGAATGCGCGAGCAGGCTTTTTCGTCGAACAGGACGATTCGCTCAACGAATCACGACGCCCCAGGGCATTTCACCGACTTTGATCTCGCCCGATGCGCTCAACTGCTCCGTATCGATCACAGTGACTGAGTTCGAGCGGCCATTCGCGACATAGAGCTTTTTTCCATCAGGCGTAATGGCCATATTCCAGGGACGCTTGCCGACCGGGATGGTCGCCAGCACCGTATTGTCCGACGTATCAATTGCCGAGACCGTGCCGTCTTTGCCGTTTGAGATGTAAACACGCTTGCCATCGGGCGCCATGGTGACGCCGTTGCAGAAGTTGCCCGTCTTGATTTCTTTGATGACCTTGCGGCTGGCTACGTCGATGGCATAGACCTTACTGGCAATCTCCGAGGCCACATAAGCCACTTTGCCATCGGGGCGAAATGCAATCCCACGCGGACGATCGCCAACCTTTACCGAGCCGATTTGTTTGCGCTTGCTGACGTCAATCACGTCCACGCTATCGGCTTCCTCTGCCGAGACAAACATCAGTTTGCTGTCGGGGCTGAACACCGCATGCTCGGGGTT
>JACCDL010282197.1_pt1 | contig 18181 bp, 18 predicted proteins | sample 7441931 | NCBI WGS metagenome assembly JACCDL01 (sample SAMN15323437, study PRJNA562643) | freshwater metagenome | isolation source: river surface water | place: USA:Blue River Watershed | collected 2017-08-16 | reverse complement strand
GCAGTTTCTGCTAGTGCCGCCAGCTCTCTAAGGCCATTTTCGGCGTCGGTTAGAGTTCCCGAACCCCAAACCCCAATGAGAACCACTTTTTCCAGACGCAGCTTTCGATATTCAACATCGGTGATGTCTTGAAGTTCGGTTGATAGACCAGCTACTCGCCTGAGCGAGTCTCTAGCCTCTAGGTCTAGCTGATCCCCGTCAAACTCATTGCGCGGTGCAGCGGCACCTCGTCGCAGGATGCGGTCAATTGTGGATTCGTTTTCCATCGCACTTTAACCCTAGGGCTGTATTAGGTTTGCAACATGCCTCAGGAGCACTATTTCAGCGCAAGCCCAGATTCGCCGGCCACGATTCGCGAGATTTCATTTCGAGTTGCCGATCGCGAATTCATGGTTCAAGCGGCCAGCGGCACCTTCAGTGCAAGCAAACTAGACCCTGGCACTAGCGTCCTACTGAGCAAACATGAAGAGTTTCCAGATTCTGGAAACGTCCTAGACCTTGGCTGCGGCTGGGGGCCGATTTCGATTGCGATCGCAAGCCTGCAACCCGACACCAAGGTCTGGGCATTGGACATCAATGCACGCAGCCTCGAACTCGCGACCAGCAACGCAGCCAGACTCGGACTTTCCAACTTCAAAGCGGTAACCGCCGAACAAATCCCCGCTGACTTGCGCTTTGATGCAATCTGGTCCAATCCCCCGATCCGGATTGGCAAGGCGGCCCTACACGAACTGTTGAAAACTTGGCTACCGAGATTGGAAAGTGGCGGTAGAGCGATGCTGGTGGTGCAGAAGCAGCTCGGAGCTGATTCGCTATTGGCCTGGATTCAAAGTGAGTTTCCCGAGCTGACCTCGAGTCGATTCTCGACCGACAAGGGGTTTAGAGTGCTCGAGATTACTAGAGACTAAAGGTGCCGCTGTAAACCAGTTCCGCTGGACCTGAGATTGCCACGTGCTCACCATCTTCGGTTGGGAACATTCGAACTCCAACCTCGCCACCTGGCACTCTAACCCGCCAGAAGTTCTGACCATTGTCTGCCCAGTGTCTAATTGCCAGAGCTGCAGCTGCGATACCGGTGCCACAGCTAAGAGTTTCACCAACTCCGCGCTCGTGAACGCGCATGGAAATGCTTGCAACCCCTTCTTTGATTAGTGGGTCATCCAGCACAACAAATTCAACATTTGCACCCTTGCGCGGATTCGGCTCAAGCATGGGAGCCCGGTGCAACTCCAAGGCAGCTAATTCATCCTGGTCGGCAAGTGCAACTACCACGTGCGGATTTCCAAGGGTTAGACCGAGCCCTGGCCTTGCAACAGAGATTCCGTCAGCCTTCACCAGGAAGTCTTCAGAGTCCACTCCCCAACGCCCCAAATCAACCGCAAAGCCAGTTGAGGTTGAGGTGAGATCCTTCACCCCAGCGCGAGTAGCAACCGGCAGCGTAGAGCCGTCAATGATTGTTGCCAGACCTCGAGAGGTTAGATACCTGGCGAAAACTCGAATGCCATTGCCGCACATTTCCGCCTTAGAGCCATCGGCATTCCGGTAATCCATGAACCATTCAGCATTTGGTTCATCGTGCAGCAGGTGTGCGACTTCACTGTTCTCAGTCCTGGTTACCAAGATCAGGCCATCCGCACCGATTCCAAAGTGGCGATCACAGATCAGCTGAATCTGCTCTTCGGTGAGGTCAAGCACGCCATCAAAGTCGGCAATGAGAACGAAGTCGTTACCGGTGCCGTGACCTTTGGTGAAGTCGATGTTCATGAGCCAAGCCTAATCAAGTTCAAAGCTTGGGAGAGCAGTTGGTCACCAGAAGAAATCCAACCAATTCGCTTATCCCGCCTAAACCATGACATTTGTCTTCTGGCGTAGCGATTCGTCAACGCCACCGTCTCAGCCTTCGCCTCTTCTGCCGACATTTCGCCATTTAACTGAGCAATAGCCTGCTTATAACCAATCGCCATTCTGGCGGTTTTTCCCAGCGCACCCTGGTTCAACAACGCCTCTACTTCTGCAACAATCCCCTGCTGCCACATTTGCTCAACTCGCTGCTGAATTCTGGTCTTCAATTCCTCGCGTTCAACTTCTATGCCGATCTGCAGCGTCGGAAGCCAGTATTGAGGAGCTGGTAGCGATGAGGCATAGCTTTGGCCCGTGATAGTGATCACCTCTAGCGCCCTTACCACGCGCCGAATGTTCTGAGCTGGAATCTTGGCGGCAGCGACGGGGTCAAGTTCCCTAAGTCGCTCATGCATCGCGAGAGCTCCCAGCTGAGCGGACTGTTGCTCCAAGTGCAGCCGAACCTCGCTATCGGTCGGTGCAAATTCAAGTTGATCCAACGCAGCGGCCAGATAGAACATGCTTCCACCCACAAACATCGGGGCTTTGCCGCGGGCGATGATTTCACTGCAAGTCTCTCGGGCAATTCGCTGGTATTCCACCGCTGTCATTTCCTGGGCAGGAGAGAGGATGTCAAAAAGGTGATGTGGAGGACTAAGTCGTTGATCAGCTGGAAGCTTTGCGGTTCCAATGTCCATGCCGGAATACAGCTGCATGGCATCGGCATTCACTATTTCAACGGGTTGACCCTGTTTTTCAAGCGCTTCCGCTAGCTCAAGCGCGAGCCCGGTCTTGCCGGAAGCAGTGGGGCCGACTAAGGCAAGCAGGCTAAAGGACACTCTTGGACCTGATTGGAATCCCCAGCGAGACTTTTCCACTGCCTGGAACAGGTGCACCGCAGCTCTCTAGTTGACGACGATCATAGGCATCGCCACCGCGCGTGCGCCTGACCTGGTAAACCGAGCCAGGTGAAGTCTCGGCGAGTAGGTGATAGGGAGCAGCCTGGGTCACCTGGACCGTTACCAAATCACCGGGACGTGCCACCTCAGCCCCGGCAGGAACTTCGAAGTGCACCAGGCGATTGTCCTGGGTCCTGCCGGTTTGGCGGTGAGTTTGAGAGTCTTTCCTGCCCTCTCCAGTCGCAACTAAAACCTCTACGGTCTTTCCAATCTGCTTCTTGTTCTCCTGCCAGGCGATGTCATTCACCAGAGCTAATAGACGCTCATAGCGCTCTTGGACAATCTCTTTTGGCAGCTGGTCCGGAAGCTCTGCCGCCGGGGTTCCTGGGCGCTTGGAATACTGGAAGGTGTAGGCGGTGGCAAACCTAGCGGCCTCGACTACCCGCATGGTTTCTAGGAAGTCCTCTTCGGTCTCCCCCGGGAAACCAACAATGATGTCGGTAGTGATCGAAGCATCCGGAATCAGCTCGCGAACTCTATCTAAAATCCCCAAATACTTGTCACTGCGATAACTGCGTCGCATCTGCTTCAGAATGCGATCTGAGCCAGATTGCAATGGCATGTGAAGCTGTGGCATGACATTTGGCGTCTCAGCCATCGCCTCGATCACATCTTCGGTAAAGGCGGCAGGGTGCGGAGATGTAAAGCGCACTCGCTCCAGCCCTTCAATTTGGCCACAGGCGCGAAGCAACTTAGCAAAGGCACCCTTGTCACCAAACTCCACACCGTAGGTGTTTACGTTCTGCCCCAAGAGCGTCACTTCAATTGCACCGTCTTGCACCAAAGCATTTACTTCAGCCAGCACATCCCCAGGTCTGCGGTCTTTTTCTTTACCGCGAAGTGAAGGAACGATGCAAAAGGTGCAGGTGTTATTGCAACCTACCGAGATCGAGACCCAGCCTGAATAGGCGGATTCTCGCTTTGTCGGCAACGTGGATGGAAAGACCTCTAGCGACTCCAACAGCTCAACCTGAGCCTCGTTGTTGTGCCGAGCGCGCTCCAGCAAAGTTGGAAGCGACCCCATGTTGTGAGTTCCAAACACAACGTCGACCCAAGGTGCCTTTTTGATGATTACGTCTTGATCCTTTTGGGCAAGACAGCCGCCAACCGCAATTTGAAGATTGGGGTTAGATTCCTTTTTTGGAAGCATCGTGCCGAGATTGCCATAGAGCTTATTGTCAGCGTTCTCACGGACCGCACAGGTGTTAAAGACAACCAGGTCAGGATCGACGCCCTCGGCCTTGGTGTAGCCGGCAGACTCGAGAAGGCCAGAGATGCGTTCCGAGTCGTGAACGTTCATCTGACAGCCGTAGGTGCGGACTTCGTAAGTTAGTGACATTGCCTGAGGATTTTACTCTGACTGCTCAAGGTCCCGCAGAATTCTTGAAGTCAACTGAGAGGAGAAGCCGCGGCGCATTAGAAAACCCATCAGGCGGCGACGTCGAACTTCAGGATCTAGGGTTGACAGCTGCTGGTAGCGCTTTTTTGCAACACTGTAAGCGGTTTGGTCTTCAAGTTCGGCATCAATCGCGCTCAGCGCACTCTCGGCATCCTGAGCGCTGACGCCTTTTTGCTTCAGCTCGCGAGCGATTACTGATCTAGATTTTCCAGATACTGCGATGCGTGAATTCACGAATGCGCGAGCGAATGCGGCGTCATCGATTAACTGGGCTTCGGTGAAGCGATCTAAGACAGCGTTAGCAATCTCGTCGGGAATCTCACGTTTTTTGAGAATTGCAGCAAGTTGAAACCTGGTTTTCATAGAACGAGAAAGCTGAAACAGCAGGACATTCTTCGCCCGCTGCTCCAGCTTTTCGTCTGATTTATCGTTAGGCATCGTTTGCGGCCTTGGCGACCGGTGCGGTCTCCTCGGCTGGCAAGTCTGCTACGGCACGGGGAACGCCGATACCGAGCTTGTGTCGAATCTTCTTCTCGATGGTGTCTGCTACCGCAGGATTGTCCTTCAAGAAGCGACGAGAATTTTCCTTACCCTGGCCAAGTTGCTCACCATCGAAGGTGTACCAAGCGCCGGACTTCTTGACGATGTCCTGCTCGACACCGAAGTCGATTAGACCACCTTCGCGGGAGATGCCCTCACCGAACATGATGTCAAACTCGGCTTGCTTGAATGGCGCTGCCAGCTTGTTCTTGACAACTTTGACGCGGGTGCGGTTACCAACCGAATCAGTTCCTTCTTTCAGGGTTTCGATACGGCGAATGTCAAGACGCACGGAAGCGTAGAATTTCAATGCCTTACCTCCGGCAGTGGTCTCTGGGGATCCGAAGAACACGCCGATCTTTTCACGCAGCTGGTTGATGAAGATTGCGGTGGTGTTGGTGTTGCTCAGTGCACCAGTCAGCTTACGCAGTGCCTGAGACATCAATCTGGCCTGAAGACCGACGTGAGAATCACCCATTTCACCCTCGATTTCAGCCCTTGGAACCAAGGCTGCCACCGAGTCAATGACGATGATGTCGATGGATCCGGATCGAATCAACATGTCGGTAATCTCGAGTGCCTGCTCACCGGTGTCCGGCTGACTAACCAAAAGTGCATCTATGTCGACACCGAGTGCCTTTGCGTACTCTGGGTCCAGTGCGTGCTCGGCGTCAATAAAGGCGGCGATGCCTCCATTGCGCTGGGCATTGGCGATGGCGTGCAGCGCGACGGTGGTCTTACCGGAAGACTCTGGGCCGTAGACCTCGACAATTCGACCCTTAGGCAACCCACCGATTCCAAGTGCGACATCGAGTGCGATCGAGCTTGTGGAAATAGCTTCAATTGGAGCGCGCTCCTCGGTGCCGAGTCGCATTACCGACCCCTTACCGAACTGGCGGTCAATCTGGGCTAGCGCTGTCTCGAGCGCTTTCTCTCTGTCGGATGCACTTGGCATTTTCTACCTCTTTCTTTAGCTCCCTAGAAGCTAATTCGTAGGTCTGACCTTTTAGGTGCTATCCACAGAACTGTTGATAACTAAGAGGTTTTGACCCATCTAGATAGAACATTAGATGTTCGAACAAAATTTCGAATGATTTATTCGGCGTGTCTTTTCTTTACCGGAATGCCCGTCCAGCGCTCCTTGGGAACTGCCTGCTGTTTACACAGCTCGAGCCAAATTAGTTTTGGGTCAACCCCGGCTCGAATCAACTCTTCGGCCGTTTGGTCTTGAAATTGCTGTAGCCGAAAGTCTCGAAGTAGAACCTGCGCGAAAGCCGCGCCAAATTCGTCTTGGAGTAGCTGATGAAAATGACTGAGTTTCAAAACTTAGTCGGTGAGAAAAGATCTGCCTCGGTCATAAAGGCATCTGGCACAGTGTCAGGAATGTAGGTGTCATCCAAGTAGATGCCCTCAACAGAGGCAACTCGATCGGAAACCTCGCGCATTACTACTGAAAGCGGAACCTCGAGAGCATCGGCAACTGATGCCAAAATCTCAGAGGACACCTCTTTCTGGCCGCGTTCGACTTCGGAAAGATAACCAAGCGCAACTGACGCCTTCGCTGCTACCTGACGCAAGGTCTGGCCGCGACGAAGTCGGTGTGAGCGTAAAACGTCACCGATCTCTTGCCTTAGTAGTACCAAAGGTTTTCCTCCTGGAAAATAACCTAGCGGTTGATTCCGACAAATTTACATTTGCTTGCTGAATGTTTCCTGATTCTCAACCAAGAAGAAGTTGAATTTCATCCTCAAGGGTCGATAGTGCAGCGCTGACGGTCGCCGCCCGGATCTCCGCCCTGCTACCCGACAGATGCAGCTGGATCGCTCGCTCTCCGAGTTGCGAGCTGATGCCGATGAATACCAGACCCACGGGCTTATCCCGCAGCGGATCGGGACCTGCAACCCCGGTGGTAGATAGTCCGATAACAAGATTGCTTGCCTTTGAGCAGTCCCTGGCAAAATTGACTCTCACTCCAGCAGCCATTTGGATCGCAACATTTGGATCCACCGGGCCATGCTGAGAGATTAGCTCTGGATCGACTCCGAGCTGATGAATCTTTATTTCGTCCTGGTAGCAAACTATTCCGCCAAGCAGAAACTTGGATGCACCGGGGGCGTTAGCCAGCTCGGCGGATACCAGTCCAGCCGTCAAAGATTCAGCCGTGGCTAGATACAGCCCATTTTCGATGAGTTTTTGACTCGGCGTCACTTCTGAGGCCTGAGGTATTGAATCCCGGTGTACCAGGTGATCACCACGGCAAACACAATTACCGCCTGAGTCAACCAACCCCACCAGCTACCCAAGAAGTCAAAAGGTGCAACTGCCATCGAGACACCAATGATTTGAATGACGGTCTTGAATTTTCCGCCTCCGGAGGCCGCGATTACCCTCCGCTTTGCCACCACCAGTCGGTAAACGGTAATTCCAAACTCGCGAACCAGAATCAAAACGGTTGCCCACCATGGCACCGCTCCCTGAATCGAAAGCACAATCAAGGCTCCCGAGAGTAAGGCCTTATCCGCAATCGGGTCGAGAATCTTTCCAAGGTTTGTAACCAGGTTTCGCTTACGCGCAATTGCCCCGTCTATCCCGTCGGTTGAGGCCGCCAACACCAGCAAGACCAAGGCAATCATTCGGTCCGCAGCCGAATCCCATCCCACCATGATCAACCAAAGCACAATCGGAACCATCAAGATCCGAAGCGATGTAATCAGGTTTGGAGTTTGACGATAAAAGAAAGATTTAGAAGTCATCGCGCCTGCCGGTTAGTTGCCAAGCGTCTTCATCGCCCTCATCATCGTCTTGCCCGGTATCACCCTCGAAGACCGCGGTGGTGGCCCCGGATAGCTTGGCCAGCAACTCTGGAAGCTCGTCTGGCTTCACCAGCACATCTCTAGCCTTTGAGCCCTCAGACGGGCCGACAATGCCGCGAGATTCCATCAGGTCCATTAGCCTTCCAGCTTTGGCAAAACCAACTCTTAGCTTTCGCTGGAGCATTGAGGTTGAACCGAACTGAGAATTGACCACAAGGCTGGCCGCTTGAAGTAGCAGCTCCAAATCGTCACCAATGTCGCTATCCACAACCTTGGTAGAAGCAACCGCCGTGACATCGTTTCGATACTCCGGCTCCATCTGAGCTTTTACGTGAGCCACCACTCGGTGCAACTCATCTTCAGCGATCCAAGCACCCTGGACTCGCACCGGCTTATTCGAGCCCATTGGAGCAAATAGCGCGTCACCTTGACCCACCAGCTTCTCAGCCCCAGGCTGATCCAAGATCACCCTGGAATCGGTAACCGACGATACTGAGAAGGCAAGTCGAGACGGCACATTAGCCTTGATCAATCCCGTGACTACATCCACCGATGGACGCTGTGTTGCCAGCACAAGGTGAATACCGGAAGCACGCGCCAACTGGGTAATTCGAACGATGGAATCTTCCACATCGCGCGGTGCAACAATCATCAAGTCAGCAAGCTCATCGACCACAACCAACAGATACGGATACGGCTGCAGTTCGCGACGAGAATTCTCCGGAAGCTTTACCTCACCAGCGACAATTGCTCGGTTGAAATCATCGATGTGCTTGAAGCCAAAACTCGCTAAATCGTCGTACCTGGAGTCCATTTCCTTCACCACCCACTGCAATGCTTCTGCAGCTTTTTTGGGGTTGGTGATAATTGGGGTAACCAAGTGAGGCACACCTTGGTAGGCCGATAGCTCGACGCGTTTAGGGTCGATCAGCACCATGCGCACTTCCGACGGCTTGGAGCGCATCAAAATCGAAGTAATCATCGAATTCACAAAGGATGACTTACCGGCACCGGTGGCTCCGGCCACCAAAAGGTGAGGCATCTTGGCTAGGTTCGCAACCAAGTAGCCGCCCTCTACATCCTTGCCCACTCCGATAGTGAGCGGGTGAGTCGAGTTGGCAGCATTCTTACTGCGCAGCACATCGCCGAGCGATACCGTCTCACGGTCGGTGTTTGGAATTTCAATACCGATGGCACTCTTGCCCGGAATCGGGGCAAGAATGCGAACCTCGTTGGAAGCCACCGCGTAGGAAATGTTGTTGGAGAGTCGAGTAACTGCCTCCACCTTCACTCCGGGCGCTAGCTCAACCTCATAGCGGGTGACGGTCGGTCCACGTTGGAAGCCAGAAACTCTGGCCTCAACATCAAATTCTTTGAAGACATCGTTAATCGCGGCAACAATCTGATCGTTGACAGCACTCTTAGCTTTAGGAGGAGTTCCGGCGGCCAGTAGGCCAAGACCTGGAAGCACATACGGCTTGTTGCTGCGCTTGACTTCTGGCGCCTTGACAACCGCTTCATCCAGCACGTCAATCGGCTCGGTGACTCCCTCTTCCTGCTTCAGGAAGCCAAGATCCTCGATCGGATCTTCAACGTCAATGGTTGGGTACTGATCCTCAAGGTGCTCATCGACAAAGTCGTCGATGGCCTCGACAACTGCCGTGTCAAACGCAGGCTTTGAATCCTTTTCCTTGTTCCACCAGCTGGATTTCTTGCCGTCAAATGCATCGTGCAGCTCAGGTTTTTGCTTGACCCCAAATAGGAAGTTGTAAAACTCCGTGAGGCGCGGCTTGATCTTGTTCGGCGCAGTGCCGGTCATGATCAAAATCGAAACCGCCACCAAAATCACCAGCACCGGAGTTGCGCCCCAGATGGTTAGCATGCTCAAAAGTGGACCGCCTACCAACCAACCAAATAGACCACCGGCAGCCGCCAAACCTTCAGGACCATCGGCGTTTGGTGAGGGTGCGCCACCGAAAATGTGGAAAAAGCCCGAAATCACAGAAAGAAACAGCCAGAAACCAACCGCAAATCGAGAGCTGTCTCGCACCGATGCCGGGTGCCTAAACAAATACAGCGAGTAAATCAAGAAGATGGCCGGTAGCGCATAGGCAACCAAGCCAAACAGCATGCCAAAGGTGTAAGAGTGCAGCAGCTTTGCCCACGGTTCATTGATCAAAAACCACGCGAAAGCCGCACCAAAAACAGATAGCAGAAAGACGAAAAACGGAGCGCCATCGCGACGATCTTCATCCGCCAGTTTCTCCGTGCTGAATGCCCTGACAACTTTCCCCATTAGGTGAGCGCTGCCTAGATAAAGCTTTGAAAGCCCCGCGAAAAAGCCCTGACCTTGCGGCTTTACGGGGCGTGGCTTGGCTGCCGCGGTTCGCGGTGCAGCGGCTCGCGCTGGTTTTCTAGCGCTTGGTTTTCTTGGCGGTGGGGTCTTTGAAGCCATGCAGACAAGTTAGCAAGGCTTTAGGACAATTAGCTCTAGGCAGGGCGGGATGAATGAACAACGATTGGGATGATCATTGGCTTTCTGCGATGCGCCTTTGCCACCCAGCCACCGATGGTGCGGCGAATCACCTGCTGCATGGCATAGGTGTCTCGAACTCCCTCAGCTGCAGCCCGCTCGAGCGCTCTTTCAATTTCAGGGAGTATGTCATCGAAAACATGGTCGTCTTCCGCATACGCCCGAGCCCGAATTTCGGGGCCTTCCATAACTTTGCCGGTGGTTGGATCGATCACGGCGAATATTGAAATGAAGCCTTCGGCTGCCAGAATCCTGCGGTCCTTTAGATCCTCATCGGTGATCTTTCCTACCGTCTTGCCATCGACATAAAGCATGTCGCACGGCACCTGTCCGACCACCCTGGCAACACCATCAGAGAGGTCAATCACAGCACCGTCTTGCACAATCAAGGTCTGCTCCGCGGGCACGCCGGTTTGGATGGCCAGTTTGGCATTGGCATGCAGGTGTCTGGCCTCACCGTGAATTGGAAGCACGTTCTTTGGCTTGAGAATGTTGTAACAGTAGAGCAACTCCCCGGCCGCAGAGTGCCCGGAAACGTGAACCTTGGCATTGCCCTTATGGACGACATTTGCGCCGAGCCGGATCAAACCATCAATCACTCGATAGACGGCGTTCTCGTTACCAGGAATTAGCGATGAGGCCATCAGCACTGTGTCACCATCGCCAATGACGATGCGGTGATCCCGATTTGCAATTCGCGAGAGCACGGCCATGGGCTCACCCTGGCTTCCGGTAGACATCAGAACGATTCGGTTGTCTGGAATCTCGTCAATATCGTTTAGGTCGACAATCAAACCCTCTGGGACTCTCAGGTAACCCAGGTCAGCTGCGATAGCCATATTGCGAACCATGCTTCGGCCAACAAAAGCGACTTTGCGGTCGTTGGCAAAAGCAGCATCCAAAACCTGCTGAACGCGGTGCACGTGAGATGAGAATGACGCAACCACCACTTTGCCTGGGGTTTTGCTAATCACGTTCTCAATTACCGGACCAATTTCGCGCTCCAAAGGCGTAAACCCAGGAACATCGGCATTGGTGCTATCGACCATGAAAAGGTCAAGGCCTTCTTCACCAATTCGAGCAAAAGTGCGCAGATCTGTTAGGCGGCCATCTAATGGCAACTGGTCCATCTTGAAATCCCCGGTTGCCAATACAGTTCCGGCGGCACTTCTAATGATGACAGCCAGTGAGTCTGGGATCGAATGATTGACGGCAACGAACTCTAGATTGAATGGTCCAAGTTGCTCTACTTGCCCCTCTTTTACGGTGTGTGAAAAGGGAGTAATTCGATGTTCTTTGAGCTTTGCCTCAACCAAAGCCAATGTGAGCTTGGATCCAATCAGTGGAATGTCTTTGCGCATCCCCAATAGATATGGAACGCCGCCAATGTGATCCTCGTGGCCATGGGTAAGAACCGCCCCCACGATGCGATCGAGCTTGTCCTCAAGGTATCCAAAGTCAGGCAAAATCAGGTCAACACCAGGCTGAGTCTCCTCTGGGAATAGCACGCCACAGTCCAGAATCATGATTTGGCCATCAAGTTCGAAGACGGTCATGTTGCGACCAATTTCGCCAATTCCACCCAGTGGAATTATGCGGAGCACTCCTGGCTTCAGTGGTGCCGGTGCTAAATGCTCCACTAGCGAGTTGTTCCCGCAACCTTAGGCAGCGCGCCACCGGCGGCAGCATTGCGATCAGGTCGGAAGTTGTTGAAGCTCAGGCCTGGTACCGCTACCACCTGGTCGATACCGGTTTCAATAGCGGCAGCTTCATGGTCTTCGGGACCCACCAGTGGAAGACGCACTCTTGGTGAGTTGATCTGACCCAAGCCATGCAGCACATACTTTGCGGCAACGGTTCCTGGGACGTGAGTCATGATGGCGCGCTGCAATGGTTCGAGTGCGTTGTGAACCTTCAAGGCGGCATGGAAGTCGTTCTTGTTGGTGGCATCGACCAATTCGCGATAGGCGTGGGGTGCGATGTTGGCGGTCACTCCGATAAGACCGGTTGCGCCAATAGATAAGTGTGGCAAGACATTGGAGTCATCGCCCGAGAAGTACATCAATCCGGTCTCAAGCATCAATCTCGATGCCTGAGCCAAATCGCCCTTGGCATCTTTGATCGCCACAATATTGGGGTGCTTTGCAGCGCGGTGGAAAGTGTCGTAAGAAATTGCCACTCCGGTGCGGCCCGGGATGTCATACAAAATCACAGGTAGGTCGGTGGCGTCTGCAATCAGTCTGAAGTGGGTCAGAATTCCGGCCTGAGTTGGCTTGTTGTAGTAAGGGGTGACGATCATGACACCATCGGCACCGGCTTTTTCGCTGGCCTTGTAAAGCTGCATGGCGTGAGCAGTTTCGTTTGAACCGCCACCGGTAATAATCTTGGCGCGACCAGAGGACACTGACTTGCCAACTTCAACCAGCTTGATCTTTTCCGCATCGGTGAGGGTTGAAGTCTCACAGGTGGTACCGGTTACCACTACGCCATCCGCACCATTAGAAATCACGTAGTCGATGTGACGCTCAGTTGCGTCCCAGTCAACCTCACCATCGGCCGTCATCGGAGTCACAAGCGCGACGAGCACCTGACCGAATAGATCTCGCTGTTTTTGAACCATTTGCCTAGCCTACCTGCAAGGTAAAGCGCCAACCAAGCGGTAGCGTTGGTATTTGTGCGCCAACGAAGGCTTGAAAACGACGGTTTCACCCCGTCAAATTTGTTGAAAAACCTGCTTGCGGGACTCACCGTTGCAATCGTTGCACTGCCACTGGCTCTAGCCTTCGGCATTGGCTCAGGCCTAGGCGCCCAAGCTGGACTTAGCACCGCCATCATTGCCGGTGCCCTGGCAGCCATTTTTGGCGGTAGCAGACTTCAAGTATCTGGCCCGACTGGCGCGATGACAGTCATTCTGATCCCCATCGTCGCAAGCTTCGGCCCAACTGCAATTTTGCAAGTTGGCCTGATGGCAAGTGGCTTTCTGGCTTTAGCTGCATTGTTTAGACTCGGAAGACACATTCATAGACTCCCGACCTCTTTGATTGAGGGCTTCACCGCAGGAATCGCTTTGGTAATTGCGATGCAGCAGGTGGGCTTTTTGCTTGGCGTTGAGGTAAAAACCAGTGACCACATTTGGCAGTCGGTTTACCTTGAGGTGCAAAGCTGGATAACTGAACCCAAGCTGACCCCTTTACTGCTAGGGCTATTCGTGGTTCTGATCAACCTATTTGGTACCAACCGATGGCCTAAGTTGCCACTGGCATTGTTGAGCGTAGTGGCTGCCACCGGGCTGGCGAATTCGATGAACCTGAACCTCGAGCGAATTGGTGATTTGCCCGGGGGCATCGGAGAGCTCAACCTTGATTTTCTAGCTGCCGGAAACTGGTTAGCTCTTGTGCCCGCAGCGTTGGCGGTAGCGTTCCTTGCCGGACTCGAATCGCTACTGTCGGCAAAGATTGCTGATAGGACTTCGAAGCTCGAACAACACAATCCCGATCGAGAATTACTGGGGCAGGGAATCGCCAACCTAGTTGTCCCATTCTTTGGCGGAGTTCCCGCCACCGCTGCATTGGCTCGAACCGCGGTAAACGTGAGAGCGGGCGCTAGTTCCAGAATTTCTGCGGTGAGCCATTCAGTTTTTCTGGCGGTATTTGTGCTTTTGCTCTCCAGTCAAATCTCTCAGATCCCGCTCGCCGCGCTTGGTGGAGTGTTGATTGCAACGGCGTATCACATGATTCGAATTGAAGAGCTAAAGGCAACAGCAAGTAAGTCGAGGCTCGATGGCCTGGTGCTGACAATTACCCTGCTGGCAACGGTTCTACTAGACCTAATCAGCGCACTCGCAATTGGACTTTTGCTGTACCTGGCACTTCGCAATACCAAGTTGTCGAATCGCTTAGTACCGACCGACCCCGAGGAGACCTTGGGAGACTAAGGAGCTACTCGGCCGTTAGCGTTAAACGACTCGTAGGTGAGCGGCATTAGCTCAGCCCAGAACTCTTCCATCTTCTCGGCAACCATTTCGATCTCCCGTTGCGGGAAGGATGGGAAGTGAGTGCCCTCGCGCTGTGTGCGAAGCGATAGGAAGTTCATTAGCGAACGTGAGTTCATGGTGACGTACATGCTGGAGTAAATGTTTAGCGGCAGCACAATGCGCGCAACCTCTCTTGCCACCCCAGCTTCCAGCATGCGCTGGTAAGCCTCGTAGGCTGCACGGGTCACTGCCATGGTCTCCTGCTCAACCAAGGCAGTTTGCTCGGCGGTGCCATCTTGGAACTCGTAGTGACCTGGCTTTCCAACCTGAATCAACTTGCGCTCTGGGCCAGGAACATAGAAAACCGGACGAAGCTCGCGGTAGCGACCGGACTCCTCGTTGTAACTGGCGATGCGGTGGCGCATGAATTCGCGGAAAACAAAAATCGGAGCTTGAACATAGAAAGTCAGCGAGTTGTGCTCAAAAGGAGAACCGTGGCGATCGCGCATCAGGTAGTTGATCAGACCCTTATCGCGCTTGGCGGTGTCGGCATCTGAGCTCTTGGCGCTCTCGAGGGTCTGCTCACCCTGGGTGGAGACTCGGGCGGCGAAAAGTACGTCGGCGTCGTTGGCAGATGCACGCACCAGCTCGACGGTTACATCGGATCTAAATTGAATTTCACTCACAAGGCTCAAGCCTAGACGAGGCAAAAAGTAAAAAAGCGCAACACTCCGCATTGCATCGGTGCAATCACTTACCCTTGCTAAGTGGAAATCTCCGGCATCTACCTCGCGCTTGGCCTTTTGGGCTTGACGCTTGTTGCCGGTATCTTCTACAAGCTCTCTTCTGGGAGCGGTAGAAGCGTGGTGCGCAGCCAGATCATTGACCTGGAAAGGCTTGGCGCTCACAAAAACGGTTTCCCAATTCGAGAACTCGGGAAAAACGCCACACTACTGCAATTCTCTACCGAATACTGCGGTCAATGCCCCGCGGTGCGACGTTCCCTCTCCCAAATCGAGTACCGCACCGGCGGAGTGCTTCACGCTGAAGTTGATCTCACCGACAGGTTAGACATCGCAGCGAAGTTCAACATCTCGCAAACCCCAACCGTTTTTATCCTCAACGACAAAGGCGAGGTAACATTTCGAGTTAGCGGAGTGCCAAAACCAGGCCTAATCCAACAGGAACTAACCAAGTTAGGAATCAAATGAGTGCAGAACTAATCGATCCACGCGGACCTAGATTCGGTGCGGCAATTACCAGCGCCCTTTCGCTGACGGCTTTTGGAATTGCAGTTTCGGCTACCAATGGCTTTGCCACCGCTTATCCGCTAATTGTGCTTTTGGCAGTGCTTTTCAGCTGGAGCGTCTTCAGCCCTAAGACTCACCCATACGGCTTGATATTCAAGAAGTTGGTTCGCCCTCGCCTAGCTGCACCGAGCGAGTTGGAAGACTCCCGTCCACCGCAGTTTGCCCAAAAGGTGGGACTTGGCTTTGCTCTGCTGGGCTTGGTTGGCTTCTGGTTTGCACCGGTATTGGTTGCGGTTAGCGCCGGCTTTATCTTCTTCGCAGCTTTCCTAAACGCATTCTTTAACTTCTGCCTAGGCTGCCAGATGTACTTGGGGCTAAAGCGCTTTGGAGTTATTCGCTAGTTTGATCGCTTTGCGAATCGATTTGCGGGCCAGCTTGCGATCGCCGGCTGCGTCATAGCACTCACCCAATCGAAACCACAGCTCCCAGTTCTCAAGGTCTTTTGAAACCAGGTCCTTGACACGTTCAAATTCGATTTGAGCGCTCTCTTTGGTGGCTCTGCCACTTGGACGAAGTTCAAATTGCAACTGGGGCTGACTGTTTGCTCTCGCTAGCTTCTCGGCATCGATGCCAAATTTCACCTCGATGAGAATGGCCCAGGCTGCAACCAGTGGTAAAACCAAAAGCGCAAACCCCATGGCTTTAGCAACAAGGTTTTCCTCGACAATGAGCAAGATGGCCTTTTGGCCTAAGAGCGCAACATAAATCACGGCCAAAGCCGTCATAACCAAAGCCCAGATTTTTGCTGACACTAGCCCGCTACAACTTGGTCGAGGCCAACGGTTAAACCTTTGGCACCCTGGGCAAAGAGAATGCAACGGCGAATGCCCTCGGCGTAGGCGTGGTGTGAAGAAACCTCATGGGAAATGGTTAGCAGTTCGTTGCCGGCACCGAAGATCACGTCCTGTTTAGCAGAGACGCCCTTTAGTCGCAGCGAATGGATTGGCACTCCCCCAACCACCTGTCCGCGAGCCGGTTGGTCAACACCTGGAATTAGTGGCTGCACCATACCGGTGCGAGCAGCCGCAATCTGTTCTGCGGTTCTAACCGCAGTTCCGGAGGGTGAATCCACCTTGCCAGCGTGGTGTGCTTCGACGATTTCGATCGAGTCAAAATACTTGGCTGCTTGAACTGCAAATTGCTGGGCCAGCATCGAACCAATTGAGAAGTTAGGAATCACAACTGCAGCCGCTGTGGGGTGCTGAGATAGCAGTTTTCTAAGCTCCTGCAAATGAATCTCACTCCAACCTGATGTGCCAATCACGATCTTTAGGCCGTGGCTTACAGCGAACTCCACCACTTTTGGGCTGACATCAGGCAGGGTGAAGTCAACCACCACATCGGCACCGAGCATCTGCGAGAGATCTGATTTCGAGTTCAGGGCGGCATGCAACTTCAGGTTGGCATCGGCATCGATCAAGTCGATTGCCAGGCTGCCCATTCGGCCACTTGCACCTACTACTGCTACTGAGATCATGCTGATAAACCTATCAAGCTAAGTCTTGGAGTTGCTCAAGTCCTTCACCAACCGCGATAAGCGAAGACGGCGAAGTGATGATTCGCTGAGCAATCTGCTGAATATCGGAAAGCGAGACCGAGCGGAAACGCTCCATGACTTCAGAAACCGAGAGGTATTCCCCGGTGCCAATCTCTGCGGAGAGCAACCGGTTCATGCGGGCGATTGAACTCTCATAGCGCAGCGCTAAGCCACCAGTGATGTTACCCAGCGCAAGGTCATACTCGGCCTGCGTTACGCCACCATCGGCAAGTTCACGGAAAATCTCCCAGATCAATTTGGTGACCAAGGTTGCATTTTCTGGGTTGGTGCCGGCATAGATTCCGAAATAGCCGGCATCGGCATAGCCCTGCTGGTAGGAGTAGGTCGAGTATGCCAACCCGCGCTCTTCGCGGATCGCCTGATACAACCTCGAAGACATGCCGCCGCCGAGGATGGTGTTCATGATCCCCAAGGCATAGCGAGCATCGTCACTACCGCGAATGCTCTGGAAACCAAGCAGCACATTTGCCTGGGCAACATCCTTTTCCACAAATCTAAACTTCTCAGCCTGACCAAGCTCAGCGTCAAATTGTGCGCGACGCGGATTTGGGGTTGAAGCGCCCAGCCAATTTACGCGGGCCAATTCTTGCTCAACAAGTGCCACAACCTGTTCATGCGATGCACCACCTGCCACGGTAACCACCAGGTTCTCAGGGCGATAGTGCTTGAGGTAATGTTCGAAAACCGAATCGCGATCTACCGCGTTGATGGTTTCCGGAGTGCCGCCAATTGGGCGACCTAGTTCGTGGTTTGGCAAAAGTGCTTCAGCAAGGGCCTCGTGAGCGACATCCTCAGGGTCATCGTCGTTCATCGCCAACTCTTCGAGGATAACGGTGCGCTCTACGTTGAAATCAGACTCATCGACTCGGGCTGAGGTAAACATGTCCAGCAGTAAATCCATCGCAAGTGGCAACGCCGAGTTCTGCACCCTGGCGTAGTAGCTGGTGTATTCCTTGGCGGTGGCAGCATTTGAAGACCCACCCACCGAGTCAAATGCCACCGATATGTCCTTCTGGCCGCGACGCTTGGTGCCCTTGAACAGCAAGTGCTCTAGGAAGTGGGTTGAACCATAGTGCCCACCGGTTTCATCTCTCGAACCAACCGCAACCGATGCTGAGATCGCCACCGATGGAGCGCCGGGAACCTCTTCGGTAAGAATGCGAACACCGCTGGGCAGCACCGAGCGAGAAACTCGGGCTGCCTCAGCGGTGAACGACTGGGACTTATTTAGTTCGAAGAGCAATGCTTACTCTGCTT
>JACCDL010203713.1_pt1 | contig 18186 bp, 15 predicted proteins | sample 7441931 | NCBI WGS metagenome assembly JACCDL01 (sample SAMN15323437, study PRJNA562643) | freshwater metagenome | isolation source: river surface water | place: USA:Blue River Watershed | collected 2017-08-16 | reverse complement strand
GAGATGCCAGCAAAGCGCGGGAAAAACTTGGATGGTTTCCTCGAATCACCTTCAACGAACTGGTTGCCGAGATGGTGCAGGAAGATTTCAAAGCGGCTGAACGCGATGAACTCGTCAAGAGACATGGATACACCACATTTGACCGCCATAGCTGAGCGATCAATGCTTGTGGAAGGAATTCAACGTGCACTCGCAATCTCCATCTTCTCCAGAGGGTGGGCTGCAGGACTCGCACTCTTTGCTGTCCCCCTTTATCTGCGCTTCCTAGGTATCGAAGCCTATGGTGTAGTTGGTTTTTTTACAAGTTTTTCTATATTGGTTGGTTTCTTGGACCTAGGGTTGGGTGCAACATTAACCCGTGAACTGACTAAGGTTTCGGCAGGAGCGGACACTCTGGCGGATGGCCGAGATGTGGTGCGGACCTTTGAACTGGCTTATGCATTCATGGCGCTGATGATTGGACTGCTTGTCATTTTGTTTTCAGTACCGGTTGCGCAACATTGGGTACAAGCCCAGACTATAGATCGCGCCGAGATCGCTCAAGCCCTCGCACTTGCCGGTGTTGCACTCGCATGCCAATGGCCGACGAACCTCTACAGTGCCGGCCTCGCCGGTGTCCATAGACAAGCTCAGTTGGGCATTGCGACGATGGTTTTTTCCACCATCCGTGTGGCGCTCACGCTTACTGCCGTGTGGTGGAATCCCAGCCTAGAGTGCTTCTTCTGGGCTCAGATAGTTTCTATGCTGCTGCAAACGTTTGGGATGAGGTGGTTACTATGGAGTTCGCTGGTGTTGGCGGGGCATCGACCCACGCCCCGACTGTCGATTATTCGCTCATCATTTCATTTTGCGGGTGGAATGACCGGAATCGCAATAACTAGCATCATCTTGACCCAAACCGACAAGGTGATTCTGAGTAACGTATTGAAATTAGCGGACTTCGGCGTTTACGTTGTCGCTGGCACATTGGCAACAGGTCTTTACATGCTCATTAGCCCGATGTATGCAGTGATGTATCCGCGCTTTTCATCGGTGGTTCATGCGGGTGACACCCAAAAGTTGATTGATCTATTTCACACCAGCAGTCAAGTAATGGCTGCGCTTGTGATGCCGGTAGCCATGGTGATTACGCTATTTGCTCCAGAGGTGCTGTACATCTGGACAGGAGATGATGGTTTGAGCCGGCAGGGAGCTTGGATACTTGCCCTTCTGATCTTGGGCAACGCATGCAATGGCCTCATGAACATACCTTATGCCTTGCAGTTGGCAGTTGGTTGGACGAAGCTGTCTTTCTGGATGAATGTCTGCGCCATCGCCATATTAGTGCCTGTGATCTGGTGGGCGGCTCTGAGCTTTGGTGCGGTTGGTGGTGCTGCTGTTTGGGCTTTGCTGAATCTGAGTTATATCATTTTGACGCCACAAATCATGCACCGACATTTGTTGCCCAACGAAAAGATCGGATGGTATGCGTATGGGGTGGCATGGCCTTTCCTAGTCTGTTCGGCTGCACTGGTGGTTATTCGTCAGATCCCCTTGGAAGGAATGTCACGGCTCTCAATGGGCATCTGCTTGCTCATCTACTGGGTCTTTTCAGTGTCAGTCACATTACTTTCGTTGCCCCGTTTGAGGAAGCGTGTCACCCCGTGGCTGCATGCCAAGCGCAGTTAGGCTTTCGAATAATCACTGGCTGATACCAGCCCCGAAGATCATATTGATTTAAGGTAAATAAATTATGTTGGAAGTGTTGCAAAGTAAGGTCCAGATCAAAGCATCGCGCGAGACCATGGAGCAGAAGGGTCGATCTGCTCTAGAAGGCTGGCTGACCAAGCTGATGCGCCGAATAGGACTAGCCAAAGGTCTGCCTGTTGGGGACATGGTGAAAAGCTGGGATGTGGCACTAAGCCTTGACTTCATTGACACCCACCTCCGTAAGGATGCATGCATTCTCGATCTGGGCGCATATTGTTCGGAGGTGCCGGTATCGCTTGCAAAAATGGGGTTCACGGGTGTGCATGGCGTGGATCTCAATCCCAATGTGACTGCAATGCCCTGTACCGATCGAGTTCAGTACAACGTAAGCGATTTCATGAGCACGCCGTATCCGCAGGCAAGTTTTGATGCAGTGACTGCCATTTCGGTCATTGAACATGGGTATGAGCCTGATCGATTGTTCGCTGAATTGGGAAGACTTTTGAGGCCGGGAGGCTACTTCATAGCATCCTTCGATTATTGGCCTCAGAAGATTGATACAGGGAATACGCGCTTTTTTGATATGACTTGGCAGATATTTTCTGAGCAGGATGTGATGGCGTTGTTGGAGGTGGCAAAACGCCATGGCTTAAGTCCGTTGGGAAACCTTCATTTTCAATCGGATGAGTGCGCTATCCATTGCATGGGATATGACTACACCTTTGGTTGGCTCGTATTTAGCAAGGACGTTTAATGAGGATTTTGTTGGTAGCCGGTAGTTATCCACCTGAACCATGCGGGGTGGGCGACTATACAGAGAGGTTGGCTCATGCATTAGCGGCACTTCAAGGTGTTCAAGTTGGCGTGTTGACCTCTGCTGCGCCTGGGTACAAAAGCACAAACTCAAAACCTGTCGAACACCTGGATGTGGTTCAGCAGTGGGATTTTTCTGAGTTACCAAGACTCATAAGCACAATACGTCGGTGGAGACCTGATCTAGTTCACATCCAGTATCCATCGCAAGGTTTTAATTTTGGTCGACTACCCTCAGTATTGCCATTGTTGTGTCGTTTGATGGGGCTAAAGGTGATTCAGACTTGGCATGAGCCTCATCAAATGAGGGGTGCCATCAATTTCATTCTTCAGGCATTGGGAGCAAGTGGCCTCATCTTTGTGCGTCCAAACTATCTCAACATGATCCCTGCATTTTTTGGCAAATTGATTAAATATATTCGTAAAGTAGTAATTCCCAATGCGAGTTCATTGCCAGTAAGTTCCTTGGACGCAGAGCAGCTATTTGCGCTGCGTAACAAATATATGGGTCATTACGAGCGTTTAGTTGTTTTTTTTGGATTTCTGTACCCCAGCAAGGGCATTGAGCTACTTTTCGATATAGCCAACCCCGTAAGCGACTTCTTGATCATCGCAGGTGCCGTTAAGGATGAAGCATATGTTCACCGGTTATTCGATGTTGCACAGGCTAAGGGGTGGCGGGCAGATCAATTGCATTTCACAGGTTTTCTCTCGCCCCGAGAAGCTGCGGATTTGCTGACGATCCCAGACGCTGTTGTGTTGCCATTCCTCCACGGTGGCGGTGAATGGAATACATCTATTCATAGTGCATCAGCGCAAGGAACGTTGGTGATCACCACTGCAGTTCCGTCGCGTGGTGATGAGCCACAGCGTAATCTATTCACTGCTGCGCCCTCAGATATTTCTGAGATGCGCTCAGCGCTGAACCGACTTGCGGGACGGCGCAGCTCGCCCAGACGCTTAGATGATCAATGGCAAGGGATCGCGAGTGCGCATTTGAATTTTTACGCTCAATTTATTTGTTCCGATTTGAGCAAGAAAGCATGAACACGCCAGCCCCCAGGACCGCGCTGATTACTGGACTGCGAGGGCAAGATGGATCCTATTTAGCCGAGTATTTACTTGGAAAGGGTTATCGTGTCTTAGGTACATCTCATGTCGCACCTGGCACTTTTTGTTTGGCTGAGACTGGTATCGAAGTTCAGATTCTGCAACTTGATCTAAGTAGTTCCATAGATATGAAGCATGTTATCAACAAGGTGCGTCCAGACGAGATTTACAACCTCGCCGCACGATCCTCAAGTGCACAGCTCTTTGATGACCCGATCGCGACGGCTGAAATCAATGGGCTAGCCGCAGTGCGGTTCCTCGAGGTCATTCGCGAGTTCTCACCACATACCCGTTTTTGTCAGGCAGCCAGCAGTGAGTTGTTTTCGGGTACAGATATTTCTCCGCAAGACGAAAGCACGCCATATTGCCCAAACAATGCCTACGGATCGGCCAAGACCTTTGCTGCCAACATGGTCGCTGCTTACCGCGCTCATTACAGACTTTTTGCCACAACGGCGATCCTTTTCAATCATGAAAGTCCACGCAGGGGCATGGACTACGTGACTCGAAAGATCACGCATACGGTTGCCAAAATTGCCTTGGAACAGGCAAACGAATTGTGTCTTGGAAGCCTGGACAGTCGTCGCGACTGGGGTTTTGCCGGTGATTACGCTCGCGCCATGTGGCTGATGCTGCAGCAGCAAACTCCTGCAGACTTCGTGATCGCCACTGGTGAAACGCACAGCGTGAGGGAGTTTTGCGAGATTGCCTTCTCCCATGTGGGACTCAACTACCTTGATTTCGTGCGAATCGACCCACAATGGGCCCGCCGTTCAGACACGATTGAGCTACGCGGCAACCCTGCAAAGATCAAACAACTTGGTTGGCGGCCAAGTGTCACTTTCGACGATCTCGTGTGCATGATGGTCGATGCTGACCTAGCCCAACTCACATCCCATTTAAATCACGACTAACACGGAGCAAGTATGTACAGTGCGATCCATCAATGCCGAATCTGTGGGAACAAAAACCTCGTCAAGGTGTTGGACCTTGGCGAGCAGACGCTGACCGGCGTCTTTCCGAGACACAAGGATCAGGTTATCACGCGTGGCCCCGTGCAACTAGTCAAGTGTTCCGAGGGCGACGATAGTTGCGGTCTGTTGCAGATGGCTCATTCGTACGACCTGGCTGAGATGTACGGCGATAACTACGGGTACCGGTCAGGTTTGAACCCGAGCATGGTGAAGCACCTGCATGCAAAGGTCGCCCGTATTCTCAATACGGTCGATTTGACTGACCATCCAATAGTGTTAGATATTGGCAGTAATGACGGCACGACCTTATCAGCTTACCCTGCTGATCAATGTACTCTTGTGGGAATGGATCCAACAGCCGAGAAGTTCAGACCATACTACCCACAGGGGGTGACGGTTATCCCTGACTTCTTTTCAGGTGAGCGCTTCGATGATGCTTTCCCCAATCGTAAGGCACGCGTAGTGACATCTTTTTCAATGTTTTACGATCTCGAACATCCAATGGACTTCGTGCGTGAAGTGGCCAGCATCCTGGACGAACAGGGTATTTGGGTGTTCGAGCAGAGTTACATGCCTCTGATGCTGAAACGCAATTCGTACGATACCGCTTGCCATGAACACCTGGAGTATTACGGTCTTCGTCAGATTGACTGGATGCTAAGTCGATCTGGACTGAAGATCGTCGATATCGAGTTCAACGACGTAAACGGCGGGAGTTTCTCAGTGACTGCTGCAAAGGCTGAGTCAGCCTATTCTGAATCTCCAAAAGCGCGAGACATTCTCGATCAAGAGCTCGCGGAGGGACTCGACGGACTCTTACCTTACCTTGCATTTGCGAAACGAACAGAAGCGAGTCGGGACAAGTTACTCAAATTTGTTGCACAAGCACGTTCAGAAGGTCGCCGTGTGGCATTCCTTGGGGCATCTACAAAAGGGAATGTGCTCTTGCAATACTGTGGATTTACGAACGAGCATGTGGAAGCGGTGGGCGAGGTTAATCCAGATAAATTTGGGGTTTTCACACCAGGTACGCTTTTACCGATCGTTGATGAAGTTGAGTTGCTGGCGAATGAACCCGACTATCTGATTGTGTTGCCATGGCACTTCCGTGACTTCTTTGTCAAAAAATACCGATTAACCAAGGGGCACCTAGTTTTCCCTTTACCTGAATTAGAGGTGATTGAGTAAAGGTCAGGTCTTCGCTATGGAATTTACAAAAATTCAGAATCAAAGACAACCATTAATATCTTTTGCAATACCCACATACAATTTTGGAAAATACATAGCTGAAACGATTAAATCTATATTTGAGGGAATGATTTATCTCAGTCCTGGAGATATTGAGATTGTTATTTTGGATGGCGGATCAACCGACAATACTGAAGACGTTGTTAGAATTCTCTCAGAGTCATATTTTAATATAAGGTATAAAAAAAATACGCGAAGAGGTGGGATAGACCGTGATCTAGATGAAGTTGCTCTTATGGCAACTGGAAGATACATTTGGCTATTTAGCGCAGACGATACCTTGTGCCGAGGATGGGACGCACATTTAAATGATGCCATAATTAGCGATACAGACATTATATTAATCCCTGCTATGCTATGCTCGATTAATATGCAGCCGATAAGAACCAATCCAATATTCTCAACTGATACAGAAGAAATATTTAAAATATGGAAATTTAATGAAGAAGGGGGGCAGATTGAGGATTACCTGAAATGTTCCATAACTCTCGAGGCTCTATTTGGTTTTTTAAGTGCCATAGTTGTAAAGGCTCATTTCTGGCGGAGTCTGCCTAAACGAGAAGACTACTATGGGACTTGCTGGGCACATTGTGCGCGATTAATGCCCGTATTCAGTAGGCAATCAAAAATCGGTTACATAACTAAAATAATTATCAATAAGAGGGGTGAAAATGACTCTTTCATGGAGCACGGTCTTGTAAATAGAATATCAATAGCTGTTGATGGATGGACAAAAATAACCAATGAGTTTTTCAATGAAAAAAATTTAAAACAAAAAATTATTTCTAGACTAAGGCGAGATATGCCATTGGCATTATTTTTATATGCAAAAATATCATCAAAAAGCGATGCCGAGCGTAGACGTCTCGATATCTTGGCTAAGCAGCATTGGTTGTTCAATTCAAGGGTTTCTCACTCAATTTATTCTTATATTCTATATTGGGGATTCCCTTCCAATAGGTTTATATTGAAAGTTGTTGATCGAAATTTACCGGCCTTAAAAAAAATTAGACATAAATTGCGGAGTATATTTGGTTTATTTTTTTGAAATATACGATGTTACTAATTTCAGAGCAGTTATCCATTTTTTGTTTTGTGATATTTCCCATATTTTCAATCTATATTTATTCTGTTACTCCATTTTGAATATAACTTAATGATAGTATTGGACTAACTGATGAGTAAACTACGCGTCTTACATGTTTATAGAACCTATTTTCCTGATCCTCCTGGTGGGATACAGGAAGCCATATCACAAATTGCCCGTGCAAGCAAACCCTTCGGCATAGAGTCAAAAATATTTACGCTTACACCAAAACCAGAGATTTCTGAAATCGAGCGTCCTGAAGGTGTTGTTATCAGAAGTCGCTCATGGGCAGCACCTGCATCCTGCGATCTGGGGGGGGGGCAATCATTTATACGATTCGCTGAGGCAGCTGACTGGGCCGATGTGATCAATTATCACTTCCCGTGGCCATTTGCCGATATTCTGCGATTTGTCGTACGTCCCAAATCTCATTCGGTCTTGACCTATCACTCAGATATTGTTCGGCAGCGTTGGCTAGGTAAACTATATTTGCCATTAATGAACAATATGTTGCGATCTGTCAATGCTGTAGTAGCAACTTCTCCAGCTTATGCAACCACCAGTCCTGTATTGTCTCAGGTTGCTATTCGTGAAAAGCTTAGCGTCATTCCGCTGGGCATTACGGAAGATTCATATCCGCCTGAAGGTGACGATTCCATATTCGCTCGGCTGGGTATTTCTCCCGACGAACCCTATTTTTTATTTATTGGTGTTTTTAGGTATTACAAGGGATTGCACACGCTCATAAGGTCTGCCCTGCAAGTGAAAGCCAAATTGATTTTGGCTGGAACTGGACCTGAAGGCGATTCATTAAGGCACATAGCGCGTGACGTGAGTGCAGACAATATTTTATTTGCTGGCCATGTGACAGATGCTGAAAAAGTTGCACTTATCAAGCGCAGTGTCGCCTTGGTGCTACCTTCCCATTTGCGCTCAGAAGCTTTCGGGATGGTGTTGGTGGAGGCTGCTATGTTGGGGCGACCTATGGTTTCTTGTGAAATAGGGACTGGAACTTCTTTCGTCAATCTTGATCGTGAAAGTGGATTTGTCATCCCACCAGATGACCCCCAGGAAATAGCTGATGCCCTGAATAAGTTATTGTCTGACCCTGGACTCGCCAACAAATTGGGGCATGGGGCTCGAGCGCGATATGAAAACATGTTTTCAGGTCCAGCTCTGGGGTTGGCTTATTCAAATCTTTATAAAAATGTCATTCAAGAATAATTTTTTATATCTTTTAGTTTACAGGTGTCAAGGTGTCAGTTCTATATTTTTTGTAGCATATGGATCAAAACCCCCAAAGTTATTAAAAAATATTGAAAATCCTACCCATGCCTAATCATTCAATAACTACACTACACTGCACTGACCTGGTCATTGATGCGTTTTATTGGTCTTGTTCAATTTTGAAAAAACAACTCAGTCAGCAGTACAAAAGCTATCCAATGACTCTTCTGTCCATGAACCGCCCCGTCAAGCGGTTGATGGTCATGAGCTTAGATATTTGCCTTTGTGCGCTGTCGGTCTGGCTCTCTTTCTACCTCCGCCTTGGTGAATTCGCACCCTTGGCCGGTCCCATGCTGTGGCCTGTGGGTGTAGCCGTTTGTTTGGCCGTTCCCATCTTCATGTCAGCGGGACTGTACCGGGCTATTTTTCGTTACAGCGGCTTGCCCGCCATGTTGACCATGGCACGTGCCATGTTGGTCTATGGTGTTTTGTTCGCGGCCATTTTCACGTTCTATGGTGTGGCAGGTGTACCTCGTACCGTGGGCCTGATTCAACCGCTGTTGCTGCTCATGTTGGTGGGCTCGTCGCGTGCAGCAGCACGCATCTGGCTTGGTGGACTGTATTTGAGTCAGATCAGTTACACCCATTTGCCCCAGGTGCTGGTTTATGGGGCGGGCAGTGCAGGGCGACAGTTGGCAGATGCCTTGTCTAACAGTACCGAGATGCGTGTGGTGGGTTTTTTGGATGATGACCAGAGCCTGCAGGGCAACGTGCTCAATGGCTTACCCATCTTGAATCCAGCCGATTTGACCGAGGTGTTGATGGACATGCCAGTCACCGATGTCTTGCTCGCCTTGCCATCTGTGTCTCGTCAGCGTCGGCATGACATATTGCAATCCTTGAGCCCGCACAAATTGGCTGTGCGCACATTACCCGGTTTGAGCGACATCGCAGCAGGGCGGGTCAGCATGAGCGATCTGCGCGAACTGGACATCGATGACTTGCTCGGGCGTGAGCCTGTCCAACCCAACGATGGGTTGTTGAACAAAAACACACACGCCAAAACGGTCTTGGTCACTGGGGCAGGTGGCAGCATTGGCAGCGAGTTGTGCCGTCAGATTGTGAAAACCAATCCCGCGGTTTTGTTGTTGGTAGAGTTGAGTGAATACGCGCTGTACCAAATTCACCAAGAGCTTCAAGCCTTGTCCACCGATGCAGAGTTGGTGCCTTTGTTGGCATCGGTTTGTGATGCGTCCCGCATGCAAGACATCATGCAGACGTGGCAACCCCACACCGTTTACCACGCAGCAGCCTACAAGCACGTGCCCTTGGTGGAACACAACCCGGCAGAGGGTGTTCGCAACAATGTCTGGGGCACATGGGTTTGTGCACAAGCTGCGGCCGATGCTGGCGTTCACAACTTTGTGTTGATCAGCACTGACAAAGCCGTTCGTCCCACCAACATCATGGGGGCCACCAAGCGCTTGGCGGAGATGGTGTTGCAGGCCTTGGATGGGTCGCTTCGCTTCGCTCGCGATGACGTCAAGAATCGCGCTGAAGATGTGCGACATGGCGAGCCTGCGAAGCAATCCCCCACCATCTTCTCCATGGTTCGTTTTGGCAATGTGTTGGGCTCAAGTGGTTCGGTCGTACCCCTGTTCAGGCAGCAAATCAAAGCCGGTGGGCCCATCACCCTCACGCACACCGACATCACGCGTTATTTCATGACCATTCCCGAAGCGGCGCAACTGGTCATTCAAGCCGGTGCCATGGGTGCAGGTGGCGATGTGTTTGTGCTTGACATGGGAGAGCCTGTTCGCATCCACGATTTGGCCCGTCGCATGGTCGAGTTGTCTGGGCTGTCCTTGGTCACGCCCGACAACCCGCAAGGTGACATCGAGATCCAAGTCACGGGTCTTCGCCCAGGCGAAAAGCTTTTTGAGGAACTGCTGATCGGCGATAACCCCGAGCCCACGCAGCACCCGCGCATCATGCAAGCACATGAAGAATTCATGGATTGGGCGCTCTTGAAGAACCAGCTTCACCGCCTCAACCAAGCCATTGATGCTCACGATGTTCACCTCATCCGCAGCCTGTTACAAACCTTGGTCAAAGGCTATGAGCCCACCGGTGATTTGGTGGACTGGGTGCACATGGCACAAGACAGAGCTGACACCACACTTGCATCCAGCACCTGATCCGCTAGGGGAACTCCCCCACCCGTCACTGTTTCAACCTGCGCTATAACCCTAGTAGTTACAGGTCCATACTCATGAATTTCAGTTTTCTAAGAGCCTGCGGGCTCTTTTTTTTGGTCTTTTTGTCTACTTTGAGCCTGGTCCATGCAGGTCAGGTGACCAAAGCAGACCTTGAGAGCCTCTTGGGCGAGCAGTTTTTGGTAGGCGACATACAACCCGGCATGCCTTTGTGGCCCTTGTTTGCCAAGAACCCATCGCCTGCTGAGGCCAGTCCAGATGCCCCGGCTGTTTCTACCGCCAGCAGCAAGCCTGCCTTGCTGGCTTATGCTTTTGAAACCGTGGATTTCGAACCCGTGCGGGGCTATGGCGGCAAACCCATCAATGTCTTGGTGGTGATGGACTTGAAGGGTCAATTCCTAGAGTCCAAATTGCTTGATCACAAAGAGCCTTTGTTTCGTTCCGAGGTTCGCACCGCCATCTTGGCGAAATTTGCTGCGCAGTATGTCGGCTTGACAACCCAACACAATATTCAAATTTACGGCTTTCAAGCCACGCCTTTTCGCGATGACAAGACCGCCAACTTGCATGGCATTCAAGCCGGCACAGTGACGGCCAAGGCGATTGACAAAACGATTCTGTTGTCCGCTGCCTCGGTGGCCATTGCCCACGAAGAAGCTGCCGCATCAGGGGGCATTGCAGGTTCACAATCTGCTGCCGCCCAAGCCGGGGTGCACAAACCCAGCAATGAAAATCCCTCGAAGTTGGAATGGTCTCAGCTGCTGTCGCGTGGCATGGTCAGCGAGCAACATTTCACCCGTGCCGAATTGGAAAAACGCTTTGAGGGCACCAAATCCGCGGGCAGCGACAAACTGGCCGACACGGCACCACAAGAAATTGCGCTCACGGTTCGTGTGGCCTTGGTGAGCCTGCCAGTGATTGGGCGCAATCTCTTGGACAACGAAGGGTGGCGATTGCTCAGCACCAATCGACGTGCGGCTCAAGCCCTGATGGTCACTGAAACTGGACCCATGGCGCGCATGTCTTACGAGAGTCAGCGAATGGTGCAAGAGCTGCCTTTTGTGCTGAAACAAAACGGGCAAGAACTGAGTTTCCGTGGCATGTCTTATGACAAAGGCATGGTGATGCCGGGCTACCCCGATCCCAATGGCCGTGTTCATTTTTTGATTGTCAACAACGCCACGCCTTTGGACCCGACACAGCCCTTTGACTTGAGCTTGAAATGGGGTCGCAGGTACGGCAGTTTCCCCACCCAAGTCGACAGGGTTGAATTTCCCTTGACTTACAACTTCAATGGCTGGCGTTTGCAACTCTCAGACATGGTGGACACCAGTTGGGAAGAAGCTACTTGGTACGAAGCTTGGCAAACACGCAAATTGGAGATCGCCACTTTGTTGCTCGGTTTGATTGTGCTGACCTCTGGTTTGGTGCTGCAAAAACGACTGAGTGCCACCACCAAGCGCTTGAAGATCTTGCGCAGTTTGTATTTGATCTTCACCGTGGGTTTTGTGGGTTGGTATGCACAAGGGCAACTGACCATCGTCAACATCACCGCTTCGTTGGACGAATTGCGCCATGGCGGGGACCTGAGCTTTTTCATGAACGACCCGATGACGGTCATTCTGTGGATCTTTGTCGCAGGCACTTTGCTGGTCTGGGGTCGCAGCACCTTTTGCGGATGGTTGTGTCCTTTTGGCGCTTTGCAAGAACTCATCAGCATGGTCACGCAAGCCGTGGGCGTCAAACAAAGGCGTTTGAAAGCGGTGTTGGATGCCCGGTTGAAATGGATCAAGTACGGTGTCTTGAGCGTGATCGTGGCATCTGTCTGGGTGGCCCCCAGTTTTGCTGAAATCGCTGTCGAAATAGAACCCTTCAAAACCGCCATCAGTCTGTATTTTGTGCGCGACTGGCCATATGTGGTGTGGGCTGTGGCCTGCTTGGCCCTGAGTGTTTTTGTTTACCGGGGCTACTGCCGCTACATCTGTCCATTGGGCGCTGCATTGGCTGCCACCAATGTGCTGCAGCGTTGGTCTTGGATTCCGCGCCGCGAGGCTTGTGGCACCCCTTGTCAAACTTGTCGCCACCGCTGCGAATACCAAGCCATCGACACCAAAGGCACCGTGAATTACAGCGAGTGCTTCCAATGCCTGGATTGCGTGTCCATCTACCAAGACAAGCAGCGTTGCTTGCCGTTGATTCAAAAAGAAAAACGCAAAGCCAAGCGTGTCATTCCCATTCACGCAGGAGAGTCCGCATGAACCTGTCCAGACGTCAATGGTTGAAGGTCAGCATGGGTGTTTGCGCCACCAGTGGGGTCTCACAGTCGCTGGCCGAGCAATGGGTCTGGCGTGAGCGGGCCATGCTGGGTTTTGGCACCACGGTGTGGATTCGTGCAGGGCATCACCATGCGAGCCAGTTGGAAGAAGCGCTCGATGCAGCGGTTCATGCGCTGCGGCAAGTTGAAAACGACATGAGTTTGTTCAAGCCTGACAGCGCGGTTGCGCAACTCAATGCCACGGGTGTTTTGCATCACCCCAGCGCGCACATGCGCTCGGTATTGACCTGGTCGGCCTTGGTGGCTCGGCACAGTGGTGGTGCTTTTGACATCAGCATGCAACCCTTGTGGCAGGTGTGGTCTGAATCGCATGCACAGCAACGCTTGCCTTCTTCGGTGGCGCTCCAGCGGGCACAGCAATTGGTTCAATGGAGGGCGGTCGAGTTGTCGCCTGACAGCGTGCGTTTGAACCGCAGGGGCATGGGTGTGTCCCTCAATGGCATTGCACAAGGTTATGCCGCCGACATCGTCAAGGACGTGCTTCAATCGCGCGGCATTTCACATGCGCAAATTGACACGGGCGAAACCGCGCTGTTGGGCCAAGGGCCCGGCGGTCAGCCATGGACTTTTGGTGTGCAAGATGTGGCGCTTCATCCGCATCTGGCGCATGCGCCGGTGTTGCAAGCCGATGGACGTGCCATGGCCACTTCTTCTGATGCGCACACCGTCTTCAGTGCAGACCATCAGAATCACCACATCCTCAACCCACGCACCGGCTACTCACCCACACATTGGTCATCGGTGACTGTCTTGGCGCCTTGTTGTGTGTTGGCCGATGCCCTGACCAAGGTGTTTTTTATGCAAGCACCTTCGCAACTTCACGCCACGGCCAAAGCGTGGGGTGTGGATGTGCTGGCGCAACGCAAAAATGGGGAATGGGTGGCAACCGCTGGGGTGCCGTTGCTCAAGACCTGATGCCGCAGACCAGCACGCCCGGGTCGTTGTGGGCTATGTCATGGGTGTTCTTGGCATAGGCCACATCCATGTCACGCGGCAGGGGCACACCGTTTTTCACGGCCAGCACCTCGGCCATGATGCTCACGGCAATTTCAGCAGGGGTCTTGCTGCCAATGTAGATGCCAATCGGACCACGCAGGCGCTCGAGTTCTTGTTCGGTTTTGTCCAAATGTTCAATCATGCGCTGACGACGCGCATCATTGTTGCGACGTGAACCAATCGCACCCACATAAAACGCATCGGTTTCCAAGGCTTCCAGCAGAGCCAGGTCGTCCAATTTGGGGTCATGGGTCAGGGCAATGACACAACTGCGTCTGTCAGGTTTGAAGGCCTGCACGACATCGTCAGGCATGTCTTTGGTGAGGGTGACATTCGGCACTGACCATGCGCCACTGTATTCATCACGTGGGTCGCACACCGTGACTGCGAAGCCATTGAACAAGGCCATGGTCGCCAGGTACTCGGTGAGTTGACCGGCACCGATCAACAGCATGCGGTATTCGGGACCAAAGGTGTTGACCAGTTGCAGATCATCAATGCTGAGTTCGGTGGGTGTGTCACTCACTTGAAGCGCCACAGCACCTGTGGACAACTCGGTGCTGCGTTGCATCAACTGACCCGCTTCAAGGGACTGCACCAGTTGGTTCAGCAAACCAGCGTCTGGATCGAACTCCAACAGCAATTCCAAGGTGCCACCGCAAGGCAGTCCGAAACGGTGGGCTTCGTCTGCCGTGATGCCGTATTTCACGCGCTGCGGTGCGCCGCTGGGGATGGTGGTTTCTTGATCTGCTTGGGCCGCCTGACCCACGGCATAGGCCTGGGTAAATCGGTAAATCAGGTCATCCTCGATGCATCCGCCAGACACAGAACCCACCACAGCACCGGTTTCGCACAAAGCCATGATGGAGCCAATGGGTCGGGGCGAAGAGCCCCAGGTGCGAACGACAGTGGCCAGCAGGGCTCGTTTGCCTTCTTGGCGCCAGTTGCGCAAACTGCGCAAAACCATGACATCGATGTTTTCCATAGCCTCTACTTTAACGGTTTCATCTCGCAGGGGCTCGCATGCTAAAGTTTGCAAACACATGAACCCATTCCTCACATGAAGTTGCTTCTCACAGGCGGTACAGGCTATATCGGCAGCCACACAGCCGTGGCTTTGAGCCAAGCGGGCCATGAAGTGGTCCTGCTGGACAACCTCAGCAACAGCAAAGCCAGTGTGCTGGATCGTTTGCAAGTGATCTTGGGTCGTGCCTTGGCCTTTGAAGAAGCCGATGTGCGTGACACTGACCAGTTGATTCGCTGTCTGCAAACCCATCAAGTGCAGGCCGTCATTCATTTCGCCGGACTCAAGGCCGTGGGGGAGTCTGTGGCGCAACCCCTCGACTATTTCGCCAACAATGTGCAAGGCACTGTCTCCTTGTTACAAGCCATGCAACAGGTCAACATCAAGAACTTGGTGTTCAGCAGCAGTGCCACGGTCTATGGTGCCCCGCATTACCTGCCCTTGGATGAACAACACCCCACAGCGGCCACCAATCCTTATGGCCGCACCAAACTGCATATTGAAGAGATGTTGCAAGATGTAGCAGCTTCCGACCCGGTGTGGCGGGTGGCCTGCTTGCGCTATTTCAACCCGGTCGGGGCGCATGAAAGCGGTTTGATCGGTGAAGACCCCACAGGTGTGCCCAACAACCTCATGCCTTATGTGGCGCAGGTGGCCGCTGGTTGGCGTCCCAGCTTGCAAGTGTTTGGCAACGATTACGACACACCAGACGGCACCGGTGTGCGGGATTACATCCATGTGATGGATTTGGCACAGGGTCATTTGGCAGCACTGCAACACCTGCCGCAACAAACAGGTTGGCAGGCCTACAACTTGGGCACGGGTCAAGGCTACAGCGTGTTGGACATGGTGAAAGCTTTTGAGCAGGCTTCTGGGCAGCAAGTGCCTTGCCAGATCGTGGGGCGTCGAGCGGGCGATGTGGCGAGTTGTTATGCCCAGGTGAACAAAGCACATCAGGTGCTGTCCTGGCAAGCCACGCGTGGCTTGCAACAGATGTGCATAGATGCTTGGCGTTGGCAACAGCAGGCCGTTCGACCCCATGAAAAGACTGTTTGATTTGTCATTGGCCTTGGTGGCGACCTTGTTGCTCGCCCTGCCATTGGTGGTGGTGGCCTTGTTGGTCAAATTCACGTCTTCAGGTCCCATCATTTATTGGTCTGACAGGGTGGGGCGTCACAACCACATTTTCAAAATGCCCAAGTTCAGAACCATGCGGGTGGACACGCCAGCAGTGGCGACACATTTGTTGCCCAACCCCAGTTCCTTTCTCACCCCTGTGGGGGGCATCTTGAGACGCACCAGTTTGGATGAACTGCCTCAGCTGTGGAGTATTTGGGTGGGCGACATGTCGTTTGTCGGACCACGACCTGCCTTGTTCAACCAAGACGATTTGATCGCCTTGCGCACAGCCGCAGGTGTCCACGAAATCACGCCAGGTCTGACCGGCTGGGCACAAGTCAATGGACGCGATGAATTGCCCATTCCCACCAAAGTCTTGCTGGACGAAGAGTATTTGCGCAAACGCTCGCTGTGGTTGGACATCCAGATCATTTGGCGCACGGCCCTCAAGGTGCTGCAACGCGATGGTGTGTCCCATTGAACTACTTTCCTGATGACTTGTTGTTTTCGCAAGGCTTTGGCACACGCCGCATTTGTGCCGGTCTGGTCCAGCAAGGCTTGGTGAAATTCGACACAGGCGGGGGTTTGCAAACCTGCGATGACACCGATCAAGCTTTGGACGTGGTGAATGGCATGGCCTACCAAGTCCAGGGAGTGGATTGGCAGTTTCACGACAAGGCCTATGTCTTGTTGCACAAACCCGCCGGCACCGAGTGTTCGCACAAGCCTTCTGTCTGGCCCAGCATTTACAGCTTGTTGCCAGCACCGCTTCGAAACCGTCCCGCGAAAACCGGTTTGCAAGGTGTGCAAGCTGTGGGACGTTTGGACCAAGACACCACCGGCATGTTGTTGCTCAGTGATGATGGTCAATTCATTCACCGCATGAGTTCGCCCAAACACCATGTGCCCAAGGTGTACCAACTCACCACCGCCGATTCGTTGAATGAAACAGCAGTCTCCAAGCTGCTCGCTGGTGTGGTGCTGAATGACGATCCTCAACCGGTCAAAGCAGCGGCTTGTGCATTGACCGGCAGCCATCAGATGCAACTGACCCTCACCGAGGGCAAGTACCACCAGGTCAAACGCATGCTGGCGGCAGTGGGTCATTTGGTGGTGGCTTTGCACCGATCACAGATTGGACAAATGCCGCTGCCTGAAGATCTGGCACCAGGGCAATGGCGCTGGTTGTCTGCCGAGGACTTGGCTTTGTTGCGCTAGGGCAGGTCGGCCACAAAATCAGTCACAAGCTTGAGGCTCACAGCCGCTTGATCCCGGTGTGGTGAATGGCCGCAGTTGGGCAAGACAACACGCTGAACCGATCCTGCAGTGTGCAAGTCGTTGATGTGTCGCAAGGTCCCGTAGGCATCGTCCTCGCCTTGCAGGGCCAACACCGGTGCTTGGATGGCCAGACAGTCTTGGTGCATGTCAAAGTGGCTGAAGGCGTCAGACAACCAGACATCGTTCCATTGCCAAAAGGCACAGTCCACATCGGCATGGAAGCGCGACAGCCGTTGGCGCAAGTCGCCCTGTTCATAAGCCACTTTGGCCGCTTGAATGGCTTGCACCGATTTGTCCTCGACCATGAGGTGCGGTGCCATGACGATGCAAGCTGTCACGTCAAACTTGGCGGCATGCAACAAGGCAATCGTGCCGCCATCAGAATGGCCCACCAAGATGGGGCGCTGTAGGCCCCAATGCTGCAACAACTTAGGCAACACGTCCCATGCTTCGGTGTGCATGTAATGGGCTGGCAAACGATTCACACCGCGCACATCTGCAATGCTGTCTGACTGTCCATAACCTCTGCGTGAATAAACCCACCCAGCCCGTCCACTGGATTGGCACACGTGCAGGGGCCAATCGTTCGTCTTGGTTTGCCACATGGCGACCGAGCCCAAGCCCTCGTGCAAAAAAACCAAGGGCGCCAGTGAATGAGAGCCCGGGATGTGTCGAACTTCCAAACGGACATCGTCGATGCAAGTGCTGTTCATGGCTGGATGGTAAGCGGCATTCATGGTCAAAAAATGAATCGTTAAGAATTAGTCGCAGGACAGTCCGTGCAAGTAAACCAGCATAGACTGGGTCATCTGGTTCTAGTACATTTTTCCACTTTCAAACAAGATCACTCTCCATGGACGAGCCAGTTCGCGACGATGCAGCCCATTTGAAAAACCTGCGTGAAGCCGCAGGCTTGGACATGCACGCATTGGCGGCCAAGTCCAATTTGTCGGTGGCGCAAATCCGTCAATTGGAAGAGGGCGGTGAAACGCTTTTTTATTCACCGCAAATCAAACAACAGGCCATGCGACGTGTGATTCGCTTGTTGGAAACGCCTGAGTCCCCTGATG
>JACCDL011160425.1_pt1 | contig 18190 bp, 7 predicted proteins | sample 7441931 | NCBI WGS metagenome assembly JACCDL01 (sample SAMN15323437, study PRJNA562643) | freshwater metagenome | isolation source: river surface water | place: USA:Blue River Watershed | collected 2017-08-16 | reverse complement strand
CCGCCGTTTTCCGGCGCGAGGCCGCGACCCGCGTCGGTGGCTTCGACGAGCGGTTCACCGCCGCCCTGCTCCGGGAACTCGCCGCCGGACGCGCGGAGCCGGAGCCCACGGCAGGTCTCATCAACGCCGTGTATCTCGACAACGTCATCGCCGCCGTGCGCCTCGCGCTGAAAACGAAGACCCCCTCCGCTTCCGCGTTTCTCATCACCGACGCCGGAGCGCTCACATGGCGCGAATTCGTCGCCGCGTTCCGTTCGGAGCTGAACCTGCCCGCTGCCCCGCCCGGGGCCGGCGAGTTTCCGGCGGCGAGCCTGTTTTCCGATCCCGCGGAACTCGCGGCACGCCTCCGGTGCACCTGGGACGCCCCGCGCGCGGCCACCGCAAAGCTCCTCGGCTACCAGCCGGTGGTCGCCTTCCGCGAAGCGGTGCGGCGCACCTGTGCCTGGTGGCACTTCACGCAGGGAGAACTCTCACCCGCCGCATGAAAGTCAGCGTGCTCATCGCCGCCACGGGGCCCGCTGGCCTCGAGGAGACGCTGGCCTGCCTCGGCGCCCAGACCCACCCGGAGTGGGAGTTGATCGCCGCGAGTCCGGGCGAGGCGTCCGCACTGGGCCCGGCGTATGCCGCGTTCGTCGCCGCGACGCCGCACCCGGTATTCCACCGCGCCCTGCCGGCGGATGCGACGGTCACGCGCGCCCGGAACGAACTGCTCGGGCTCGCGACCGGCGATCCGGTGGCCTTCCTCGAGCCCGGCGACACCTGGCTGCCTTCCCATCTCGCGCTCGCCCTGCGCGAGATCGCCGCGGGCGCAGACGTGGCGGTGAGCGATCTCCTCACCACGCCATCCATCCCCACCGCTTCGCCGCATCATTTTTCGCCGCCGGCCACGCTCGTCGCCAATCCCGTGCGCACGCTCTTCACCCGCGAGGCGATCGCGGGCATCTCCGCCGCCGTTTTCCGGCGCGAGGCCGCGACCCGCGTCGGTGGCTTCGACGAGCGGTTCAACGCCGCCGCGCCCCGCGATTTCTGGTTCCGGTGCGCGCTGCACCACCTGCGTTTCGCCGCAACCCACCACGCGACCTGCCTTCCGGGCCCCGCGACCCCGGAGCGCGGATTTTCCCCGCTGCTCAGCGCGGAAGAGACGGTCCTGTTTTTCGAAAAACACCGCGACGCCGCCGCGATTCCATCCGTCCTGCGGCGACGGCTGCTCGCCGCGAGCCTCGTGGCGCAGGGCAAGCTGCTGCAGAACGTCGACCGGTCCCACGCCGCACGTTGCTTCTGGCGCGCCTGGTCGCTGCAGCCCGTGCACGTGCAGACGCTGGGCCAGTTCGCCCTGACGGGGTGGCGCTCCACCCCTGCACCCGCCGCAACCCCACCCCCGCCCGCCCCCGGCTCCGCCGGCAATCCGTGATCGCGCTCCGTCCGTTTCCCTTTTTTCCCGCCCCGCCGCCGGTGGCCCGCACGATCGTGCTTTCCCACCCGGCCGCGACCATCGGCGCCGCCCACGCCGCACGCGCGCTCGCCCGCGCCGGAGTGCTGGGCGGGATCTGGACGTCGTCCGATCCGCCGGAAGGCTCCTTCGATCCCGAGATGCGGGCGACGCTCGGCGCCGAGCGACAGCGGCAACGGCGCGCGAGCCACCTCCTCGATCGCACCGTCAGCAGTCGGCTGCGCCGGCAGGCAGTGCAGGGCGTCTACGCCTATCCCCACGGCGCCGAGGCCACCTTTCGCACCGCGGCGGAGCTGGGCATGCTCCGGATCTACGAGTCGCGGATCGCGCACGGTCGCATCGTCCGGCAGCTGTGCACCGACGAGGCCGAGCGCGAGCCGGCGTGGGCCCCGACGCTCGCGACCCTCATGCCGTCGCCGGAGGAGGTGGACCGCATCGAGGCCGAACTGGCCCTCGCCGATCTGGTCGTGGTGCCGAGCACCTTCGTGCTGCGCACGCTGGAGAAGCAGGGGAATCTGCGGGCGACTTTCGCCCTGCTGCCCCATGGCGCATCGCTGCCCGGCGGAGTCACCGCACCGCGGCTCCCCGGGCCCCCGCGCCACCGCAAGCTCCGCGCGTTGTTCGCCGGCCCGTTCACCCAGGCCCGCGGCCTGAGCCAGCTTTTCGCCGCGGCCCGGCAGGCCAGCTCGTTTCTCGAGCTCACGCTGCTCGGCTATCCCGCCGGTGACTCGTGCGCCGTCCTCGACCGCGAACTCGGCGCAGCCAACTGGCAGCCGTGGCGGACCACCGCCCAGCTGCGCCGCGAACTCGCGACGCACGACGTCCTGCTCGCACCCTCGCTCGTGGACGAATGCGATCCCGTCTTCCTCGAGGCCATGGCCGCCGGTCTGCCGATCGTCGCGACCCCGCACACGGTCGCGCCCGACCTGATCGAACACGGCCGGGAAGGCTTCATCGTTTCCATCCGCTCGGCCGAGGAGATCGTCGCCCGCGTCGAGCAGCTCCATCGGTCGCGCGAGCTCCTCGATTTCATGTCCGGCAACGCCCGCGAGCGGGCGCACCGCTGCTCGTGGGCACGCTACGAGGACGCGCTCGGCGCGGGCGTGGCGGCCGCGCTCGCGTGCCTCTGAACCGGCGCGGCGCAGCCGGTTGCCCAACCGACGCCTGGCCGCAAGCAGACCGCGCCGCATCTCGTCCGTGTATCCGTAAATAAATTACACACGAAACCCCGGACGGCAGGCACGCCGTTCCCGCGCGTGGCAGAAGGTGCCGCCCAGGAGGGCGATTCACACGAGTGAAGCGGCGGATCCAAGCGGCCAGTGCGAAAGCCGCGGGCGGAGCGGGGTATCTCCGGTGTAACATCGGGGAGTTTTTCTGATGCAAACCCCTTGGATACAGCCTTTACCGCTACCGCGCGCGCCGGCTCACTTTATTTGGATGAGCAGTCTCGACGAGAAACGCGCAGGGACGTGCTGGACGTCGGACCTTGATGTCGGCCTACCTCGGCTCAACCCCGGGCGATCGGCCACACCCGCGCCTACCGCCGCCCTGTCGTCAGCCGGCTCGCACGGTGAGGAAGCGCGGGAGGCCGACGTCCGCCTCCTGCTCGGCAAACTTCTGCCCGCCGCCCGACTGACCCTCTGGGAAGCAGTCGGGACTCCCTTGGAGCTGGTATCGCTCCAGTTCGGCGACACGGCGCAGCCGGCACTGGAGTTGGAGCCCAACCAATGCGCGCCCGGCACACTGTGGGAGTCGAACATCCATCCGGCCGATCGCGCTGCCGCGGCGGAGTTTTTTCACGCGTCCGGCCCGGCGCACCCGGACAAACACATCGACTACCGGCTCATCGTCGGTGGCGGAGATCTTCTTTGGGTCAGGCACGGATTGATTCACCGCACCCGGTTGCCCGACGGACGCCTGCGCGCCGTCGGGATCATCATGCCCATCCCGGAGCAGAAACAGCTCGAGTGGGAGTGCCTGCGCATCAGCGAGCGGGAGTGCAACCGCGTCGGTCAGGAGCTGCACGACGACCTCTGCCAGGTGCTCGCCGGCGTGGCGTTCATGATGCACGTTCTCGGCGAACGGGCCTCCCGCATCGCCCCTGAAATCGGGAGCGAGATCCGGGAACTCACGTCGCAGGTGCAGGGCGCCACGGATCGCGTGCGGGCCATGGCGCACGGGTTGTTTCCGGCTCAGGTGAGTTTCTCTTCGCTGCGCGAGGCACTCACCCAGCTCGCGCGTCAGTCCCGCACGCGCTTCGGCATCGAGTTCGATCTCGAGTTGCCGCGGCGGATCCCGCCGCATTCACCCGAGCAGATCGTGCACGTCTACCGGATCTGCCAGGAGGCCGCCACCAATGCCGTGCGGCACGGCGGCACGGCCACGATCCGCCTCGCCCTCGCCGTCTCCGGATCGCTGATACACGTCGTCGTCGAAGATCGGGGGCGGGGCTTCCCCTCCCACGCAACCCGACCCGAGGGCATCGGACTCCATGTCATGCAATACCGCGCCCGCGTCCTCGGCGGCACAATCAAGTTCGGCCACGCCGTCGCCGCCGGAGCCGCCGTGCAACTCTCCTATCCGCATTCCAACCCGAGCCGGCAGACTCCGGTTCCGGCAACATCGCTGTGAAAACGCGCATCTACATCGTCGACGACCACGCGCTGATCCGGCGCGGCCTCATCTCCCTCATCAACGGCGAGCCCGACATGGAGGTCTGCGGCCAAGCCGAGGACGCCTCCACCGCCCTGCAGGAGATCATCAAGCTCCAGCCCGACCTCCTCACGGTCGACATCTCCCTGCGGGGCAACTCCGGGCTCGAACTCATCAAGAACATCAAGGCCTTCAATCCGAAGATCCATATCCTGGTGCTCTCGATGCACCACGAGTCCATCTACGCCCTGCGCGTGCTCAAGGCCGGCGCGCGCGCCTATGTCATGAAGCAGGACGTCACCAGCAAGGTGATCGAGGCAATCCGCCGCATCCGCAACGGCCAGCTCTACGTGAGCGACGACATCGCGACGCAGATGCTGAACCGGCTGGTCGGCGGCGAGACGGGCGACGAAACGTCGCCGGTGGCGATGCTCAGCGATCGTGAACTGGAGATCGTGAATCTCATCGGCAACGGCCTGCTGACCCGCGAGATCGCGGCCAAACTGCACGTGAGCGTGAAGACCGTCGAAACCCACCGCGCCCACATCAAGGAGAAGCTCGATCTCCACAACGCGACCCAGCTCGTGCAGTTCTGCGTGCGCTGGGTGGACGAAAACAAGGTGGGCAGCGAGGCCGTCCCATCGAGTGCGTAAGTCCGGAGCCGTCTCCGTCCGCCGCTGAGTCCAACCGCCGGCAATCAGCTATCCCGTTATCAGGGCCACGATGACATACGCAGACAACACCGCGCCGCGGCCGACGGCGGTCCGGCCAATACGCCAAACAAAAAGCCCCGGAAACCCGGGGCTTGTTTCACTAAGGGGAACTTACAATGCCGCTCACTGCGGGCCGCGCACTAGACCGCCGTAGCTGTTGTTGTAGGCATCAAACCAATCCTTGGCCCAGACGATGTAGGTGCTGGAGAAGGAGGACTGGTTGTTGAGGACATACTCACCCCAGTAAACGAAGAGGAACGTCAGGGTGCGGTTCCCGCCGATGTTGGCGCCATGCTGGTAGTTGTATTCCGCCGCAAGCAGTTGCTTCGACAGCAGATCCTTCGGCTGAGAGCTGGTGGAGCCGAGGACGGACGAAGCGGTCTTCATCGAGATGCAGTCGTATGGCCGCATGGCAAAGTCGCCGATCGCGCGGGTGTAGTTGTTGATCGCGGTGGCGCTGACCTGTGCGCCGCTGGGCTTGCAGGCAATCGCCTTGTCGATGTTCGACTTCCAGAAACCGTGCGAGCTGCCACTGGCAGTCATCGTGCGGATGGCGGCGAAGTCCAAGCCGAGCCCAATGGCGCCGGCAGTGACATTACTGCTGGAAACCGTGACCGAGCGAACGGGCGTCGTGACGTTGAGACCGCTCGTTGCGACCGCAGAGACGGTATAGCTGCCCGGCAGAACGCCTGTGATTTCGTAGGACCCGCCGGAGTTCGTCACGGCAGATCCCTTCACAACTCCCGTGGAATCTTTGAGCTGCACGGTGATGCCGCTCAGCCCAAACTCCGCACATTCATAAACTCCGTCCCGGTCCACGTCGAAGAACACCATGCCGCATACCTTTTTCGGCGTTACAACAGTGACGGTAAACGAACGGGAAGCGGTCGCAGTGCCCACCGCATCAGTCGCGGTCACCGTGATCGTGTAGGTGCCGCCGGAGGAAACCGTCATACTGGAAGTCGCATTGACGACCTTGGTGTTCAGCGTAGCCGAAACCGGCAACGTGGTCGTCCCGAGCTTCGCGGTAACCCCTGAAATCACCGTCGTGGCGTTGTTGCTCGTGCCGGTAAAGGTGAGCGGGATCGTCAGCGAGCCGCCGGAGGCGAGCGTGTAGGTGGACCCGGCAGCTGGGGTGTTGATGACCACGGAGGGGGGCACCAGCGACGAGGCACGGACCGAGAACTGCACGTTCGTGGTGACCGTCCTGCCACCGCTGATACCGGAAGCCTGGAGGGTGTAGGAGCCGACTCCCAAGTTCACCGTGCCGGTGCTCGTGGCACTCGTGGTGCCAAGGCCGCTGGTCGACGGCGTCAAGATCGTCGTGCCCAGCTGGGCGGAAACGCTGGTGATGGTGAAGCCCGCGTTCGTCGTCGTGAGAAACTCATAGGGAATACCCATGGTGGTCGCACCCGTCGGCAGCGTGAATACCTGACTTGGCGTCGGCTTGGAGATGGAGATTGCCGGGGCCGGGTTGAGCACCTGAACGTTAAACGTCGAGGTCGCGGTGGCGACCTGCCCATAAATGTCGGTGGTCTCAACTACGAGCGTGTGTGGACCAGCGTCGTCGGCGTCGAGCGCGAGCGCAGCGGTTCCGGAGGCAAGCAGGGTTTGCAGATTGGAGACCGTCATCGCCAGAGGCAGGCCATCGAGCGTCGCAGTGAGCGAACGAATACCGCCACCGGTGGTCGAGCCCGTGCAGTTGAAGGTGACGCTCAGCGCCGGTTCTCCGGACTTGTAAGTGAAAGTAGCGCCGTTGGCCGGCGAGGAGATCGCTGCAACCGGAGGCGGCACCGCGACCACCACCACGAACTCATTAACGTCGGTCGCTTCGCCGATAGCATTGACGGCACGGGCGCGCACCGTGTGCGTGCCGGGACCGGGGACCAGCAGCGTGCCCGTGCCGGTGACCGAGGTGGTGTTGAGGCCCGAGGTGGAAATCGTCACCGCGGTCGTGTTGTTCAGCGTCGCCGAGACGGCCGTGATCGGGCTCGGCACCGGACCGGGGACCGTCGCAGTGAAGGTAAACGGAACCGAATAGGGAAACGCTCCTGTCGTATTCGAGAACTGCTCACCGTCGGTCGGAGTGGTGATTGTAACCACGGGCGCGGAGGGAGCCACCACCGTAAACGTGTGTGTGTCGGCAGCCGTGCCACCCGTGTTGGTGCCCCGGGCTACGAGCGTGTAGGTGCCGGCGGCAGGCACGGTGATCGAACCCGTCGTGATCACGCTGGGGGTGTTCAGGCCGTCGCGGGTTGCGTAAGTTAGGGAAGCGGAGCCCGAAATCTCGGCTGCAGTGCTGGTGATCGGCGGCAGCGTGCCGGTGCCATTGGACGTCGTCGTAAACGAGTAGGGCAGGGTGAACGGGAAAACGCCCGAGTTGTTGATGATCTGCTGACCGTCGGACGGATTGTTGATCGCCACAGTAGGAGGCGTTCCCGCCGGCGGTTCGGTGAGCGTCGAATTGATCGAGTGGCCCACATTAGTCGCACCGCCCCATGAGCCACTCGTCGGAGCCGCAATCACCTTGTAGCCATAGGAGCCGAGCGCTGCATCCGCCGGCAGGTTGATGCTCACGGTGGCGTTCAACGACTGGCCAGCACCGTTGAACGTCAACGTCGACGGAGTAACGGTAACATAGCTGCGCGCGGTCGCATCGGTGATGGTCGTCGGACGGCTAACGACGGGGATATCCCACGCGATCGTGACCGGGCCGGCGAGCGGCACTGGCGCCGTGACCGTGATGACAAACGTCCTGGTCAACGGCGCCGGACCTTGGAACGTCGAGGATGTCGGAGCGTAGCTCACCGCAGCATCGTCACCGGTGAACTGCGCGCGCGCTTCGTTAACCGGCATTGCTCCGAGGATGAAGGCTGCCCCTAACAACGCTCCTACCAAGCGGCGACTCAGAGAACGGATAATGGATGGAATCTTCACGAAACGGCTCCTTTGGGGGATAGGTCCAGATGGGTGTGGTTGAAACTCTCCACTCGTCTTAGGGTAAACTACTCACCTGTCTACCTCAAAATGCAAAATGAGTAACTTTGCCCGGGCCCCTTGCACGCCTTGCGTAGCGGCTAAGTGCCCTCCGCCAAAACCTCCCCAAAGACGACTAGGGATATACCCCCAATTTGATCGTTGACGGCACTAGGTAGGTATGTCCTTCTTCGAACCGTTCCCCGAGCGCCCGATGTATTCAAAATTTCACGACGCCATGCAAGCTCACCTTCGTCGCTTTTTCGTGGGTCTGCTCATCGTGGCGTTCGCGCTGTCGGCTAGGGACCTCCATGCCCAGTTCACATGGGATGGGGGCGGCGGCACGAATTGGAAATGGACGACCGGCACAAATTGGGCCGGCGACGTGGCGCCGTCGAAATCGGCCAACACGGGGATTAACTTCGCCGGTGCCACCGGCGTATCGAGCCTCGCCGATCTGGCGACCAACAACTTCAACGAGGTGTGGCAGGTCGGCCGAATCAACTTCAACGCCGGAGCGGCTTCGTTCGCGGTCTCGAGTTCGCGCACAGGAAATATCCCCGGCACGGGAGGCATTGAGCTAAGCGCCAATCAAGGCGGCAACCTCGGCATCCGGAACGAAAGCAGCAACCAACAAAACGTTTTCGCGGCTCTGACTCTGAGCGCGAACAACACTTTCCAAACCACGGGCACGGGCGGGCTCGTCGTCGGTGGCGCCACGATCGCCCTCGGCACCTTCGGTCTCACCACCGCCGCCGCCGCGAGCACGACGATCCACCTGCAAAGTTCCATCTCCGGCACCGGCAGTCTGACCATCGGCGGCTCTGGCACCACGGAACTTCGCGGCACCAACAGCTATTCGGGCGGAACCACGCTCGGTGCCTCGAGCATTCTAAACATCAACAGCAACACCGCGCTCGGCACCGGGACGTTCACCATCAACGGCGGCACGATCGACAACTCCTCGGCGGCCGCGATCACGCTGCGCAACAACAATGCGCTCAATCTCGCCGGCAACTTCGCCTTCACCGGCACGCAGAATCTCAATCTTGGCACTGGCGCCACCACGATCAGCGGCGCCACGCGCACCGTCACCGTCAACGGCGGCACGCTTACCTTTGGCGGCGTGATCGACGACGGTGCCAGCACCTTTGGCCTGACGAAAGCGGGCGCCGGTGCACTTACGCTTGCAGGTGCCAACACGTTTGGTGGCGGCCCTACCGGCGTCACGCTCAACGCCGGCACCCTCAACATCAACAACGCGGCCGCGCTTGGCACCGGCACCTTCACCATCGCCGGCGGCACGATCAACAATACCTCGGGCGCCGCGCTCAACACCACCAACGCTCAGACGTGGAGTGGCGATTTCGCGTTCACCGGCACCAACAATCTCTCCCAAAGCACCGGTGCCGTCACCCTCAACGCCAACCGCATCGTGACGGTCGATGCCGGAAACCTCAGCGTCGGTGGCGCCATCGGCGGGGCATTTCGCCTCACCAAGGAGGGCGCTGGTGCCCTCACGCTCTCCGGCGCCAACACGAACAGCGGTGTGACGCTCAACGCCGGCACCCTCAACATTAACAGTGCCACCGCGCTCGGTGCCGGTGCCAGTGCGTTCATCATCGCCGGCGGCACGATCGACAACACCTCCGGCGCCGCGCTCACCAATACCAACAACAACGCCCAGACGTGGAACGGCAATTTCGCGTTCACCGGCACCAACAATCTCAACCTCGGCACCGGTGCCGTCACCCTCGGCGCCACCCGCACCCTTACCGTCAACGGCGGCACCCTCACCGTCGGTGGCATCATCGACGACGGCGCCAGCACCTTCGGCTTGGTCAAGAACGGCGCCGGCACCCTTACGCTTTCCGGCGCCAACACCTTTGGCAGCGGCGCCACCGGTGTCACCCTCAACGCCGGCACCCTCAACATCAACAACGCGACCGCGCTCGGCGCGGGCACGTTCACGATCGCCGGCGGCGAATTTGGCACCACCGCCACCTCGATCACGGCCAGCAACGCCATCACGCTTTCCGCCAACGCCATCGCCAACATCGCCACCGGCAACACCCTCACGCTCTCCGGCGCGCTCTCCAACGCCGCCTTCTCCCTGACCAAGAACGGCAACGGCACGCTCGTCCTTTCCGGCAACAACCTGCACGACGGCGGCACCATCGTGAACGCCGGCACCCTCACCCTCTCGGGCAGCAACACCGGCGCCACTGGAGGCGTCACGCTCAACTCCGGCGCGACCCTGAATGTCAATAACGCCAACGGCTTGGGTGCGGGCACCTTTGTGATCAACGGCGGCACGCTCAACAACTCGTCTGGCGGTGCGATCACCAATTCCGGTAACAACGCCCAAACGTGGGCGGGCAACTTCACCTACACCGGGAGCAACACCCTCAACCTCGGCACCGGCGCGGTGTCGTTGACCGCTACGCCCACTGTGAACGTCGCCGCCAGCACCCTCACCGTCGGCGGTGTCATCAGCGGCGCCCAAGGCATCACCAAGGACGGCGCCGGCACGCTCACCCTGACCGGTGCGAGCACCTATACCGGCACCACGACGGTGAATCGCGGCACGCTCAATCTCGACTTCACCGGCCCTCAAACCACCAACATTCTGAACAACGCGGCCAATAGTTCAGCGCTCACGCTGCGCGGCGGAACCCTCCAGCTCACCGGCGGCGCGGGCGAAACCAACTCACAGCGCTTCAATGGCACGAACGTCAGCCTCGGCGCTTCCACCGTCACCCTGACCCTCAATGGCGCCACGTCGCTCACCGCCCAGCTCAACGCCATCGCCCGCACCGCGGGTGCCACCCTCAACTTCAGCGTCGTTCCCAACACCACCACCCTTCTGGCGAACACGACGTCCACCAACACCAACAACATCCTCGGCCCATGGGCGACCGTCGGAACCGGCACGTCCTTGCAATACGCCACGGTGGACGGGTCGAATCGGATCGTCAGCTACGGTGCCGCCACCAATGCCGGCGGCAACCTCGGCTCCGTCACCAACGCTGCCACCAACTACACTTACGGCAATACCGCGGTGACCCTGGCGGGCAACCAGACCGGTAACACTCTGAGCAAGACCGGGACAGCCCAGACGTGGGCTACCGCCGGCTTCACCCTCACGCTCAACGGTCTTTTGAACGCCGGCTCCGGCACGCTCACCATCAGCGGCACCGGCGCACTCCCCGCTGGCAGCACCCACGAACTTGTCATCTTCGGTAACACCCAGACCACCGCGATCTCGGCCAATATCACCGGCGGGAGTGCCGCGGTCACCTACACGGGCGTGGGCGGTGGCGCCCTGACCTTGTCCGGCACCAACACCTTCGGCGGCGGCCTCACGCTCAACTCCGGCACCCTGAACTTCAACAGCACCACCGCCGCCGGCTCCGGCACCCTCACCATCAACGGCGGCACGCTCAACAACTCGTCCGGCGCCGATATCACCAACACGAACAACAACGCGCAGACGTGGAACGGAGATTTCACCTTCACCGGTAGTCGAAACCTCACTCTCGGCACCGGCGCCGTCACCCTCAACGGCAACCGCATCCTGACCGTCACTGCCAACACGCTCACCGTCGGTGGCCTCGCCGGCTCGGGCTCGCTGAGCAAAGCAGGCGCCGGCACCCTGACCATCAACGGCACCAGCAGCAATACCGGCACCACCACCGTCTCCGCGGGCAACCTCACGGTCGGCACCTCCGGCACCCTCGGCACCACCAGCAACCTTGTGGTCAATGGCGGCACGCTCAACCTCAACAACACTGCCGACCAGACCGTCGCTTCGCTCAGCGGCACCGGTGGCACCATTGCCCTGGCCTCCGGCGTCGACCTCAACGTCAACTCCGCCGCCTCCACCTCCTTTGCCGGCACCATCTCCTCCGCCGGCTCGTTCACCAAGTCGGGAGCTGGCACCCTCACGCTGAGCAACACCGGCAGTTCCTACTCGGGCGGCACCACGCTGTCGGGCGGCACCCTCTCGATCTCGACTCTCGCCAATTCCGGCGCCAACAGCAACGTCGGCACCGGCAACTTCACCTTCTCCGGCGGCGCCCTGCAGTATACCGGCACCACGGTCGCATCGAACCGCAATCTCTCCCTCGGCACCGGAGGCGGCACCGTAATCGCCGACGGCACCGGCCCGCTCACCCTCAGCGGCACCGTCACCGGCACGGTAGCCGGCGCCAAGACGTTCACCCTCTCCGGCAACAACAGTGGCAACAACACCCTGAGCGGCGCCATCACCGATGGCACCGGCACCACCGCCCTCGCCAAGACCGGCACCGGCAACTGGGTCATCGCCAGCGCCTCCAACACCTACACCGGCGGCACAACCATCTCCGCCGGCAATCTCACCGTGAACAGCGGCGCGACGCTCGGCGGCGCCACCGGCAACCTTACCGTCAACGGCGGCACCCTCGCCTTCAACAACGCCGCCCAGACGGTCGCCAACTTCAGCGGTTCCGGCGGCACCCTGCAACTCGGCTCCGGCCACGCCCTCACCGTCAATCAGGCCGTGGACAACTCCTTCTCCGGCGCCATCAGCGGCCCGGGCTCCCTCACCAAGAGCGGCAGCGCCAATCTCACTCTCTCCGGCACCAGCACCTTCTCCGGCAACATCGTCGTTTCCCAAGGCACACTGATTGCCCAAGGCAACGGTTCCCTCGGCGCCGCCGACACCGGCAGCGTAACCGTGCGGGGCGGCTCCACCCTTCGCCTCAATGGTTATAGCTCCAACCACGGTATCCTGACCCTGGGCAATGGCACCTCCACCGGCTCCCTCGAAGCCGCCGCCGGAGCAGATTCCACCTACACTGGCACCATCGTTCTCGGCAATTCCACGACCGTCACCTCCAACGTGTCGGGCAGCAATTTCCTCGCCCTGGGCGCGACGCCTCCCAGCCTGCCGCGCACGGGCACCGACCTCACCCCGCAAAATTCTACCACGCTGGATCTGGGCGCCAACAACCTGTCGCTCCGCGGCACCGGCACCATCTTTCTCAACAGCATGATCACCGGCACCGGTAACGTGTCGATGAACATGACCAACTCGACCGATGGCGTCGGCCTCTCGTCCCGGATGAATACGTTCTCGGGCACCTTCTCGGTCGAAAAGGGCACCCTTACCATCGCCTCCAACGCGCGCAATAGCGCGCCCTACGATCCGGCCACCCCCGGCTTCTACATCCTCACCGGCGGCCTCACCATCGGCAACGGTGCCGGCGGGACCGCAGGCGGCGACACCATGGGCAGCTACGTTTACGATTCGTTCGTCCGCATGAACTCGGGCGCCACTCGCGTGGAGCAGCTCTACTTCAACATACCCGTCACCTTGAACAACGACGGCCGCTGGGAACTCTACAATAATCAGACCATCGGTGCGCTCACATTCAATGGTGGTCGCATCGATCTCGGCACCAGTCCGACCGCCGGCTCGCTGTTCCTCAATGACAACGTCAACGTCAACGCCACGGCCGGCAATACCGCCTACATCACCGGCGGCGACACCGGCAACGGCCTCAGCCTGACTCGCTATCAGTCCGGTTTCATCGAGACGCCCAATGCCACCCGCACCTTCACAGTCGCCGACAGCTCGGGTGTGACCGACGATCTCCGCATCGATGCCCGCATCTTCAACGGCGGCATCATCAAGGAAGGCGCCGGCACCATGACGGTCACGAGCGATAACTCGAGCGGCTACGAGCTCACGACCGTCATCAACAACGGCATCTACAATATCCAGCACGGCTCCGCCCTCGGCCTGGGCGGCACGGTTGCGAGCAGCACCACCGTCAACGCCGGCGGCCAGCTCCAGCTCCAAGGCGATATCACCGTTGCCTCGGAGATTCTCACGCTCAACGGCGTCGGCTTCGGCAGCGGCGGCACCCTCTACAACAAGCTCGGCAACAACACCTGGTCCGGCTCGGTAACCTCCAACAACGGCACGATCAACTCCGACATCACCGGCGCCTCCAATCACCTCACGATCAACGGCACGCTGACCACCAACACCAACACCACCGTCTTCGGCAGCGGCAACACCACCCTAAGCGGGGCGATCACCGGGTCGGGCAATCTCACCAAAAACGGCACCGGCGAACTCATTATTGCCGGCAACGACGGCTTGGGTGCCAACACCTTTTCGGGCAATGTGTCCGTCACGGCAGGCATCCTGCACATCCAGAAAAACACGGCCCTCGGCGATGCCGTCGGCAACCGCACCACGATCGACTCCGGCGCATCCCTCTACCTCAGCAACAATATCAACACCACCGCCGGCGAGCAGCTCTATATCTCCGGCACCGGCGTCACCGCCGGCACCGGTCAGGGTGCCCTCCACAATTTCTCCGGCACCAATACCTTTGGCGGCACGGTGAACCTTTCCGCATCCTCCACCATCACCGCCGCCAATTCGACCTCGATGACGATCCGCGGCCCGATCACCGGCAACAGCACGACCAACCTCACGGTCGGGTCCGCCGGCTTCGAAGGCACCGTCATCATGCCGCCCTCGTCCGGCTCGATCACCGGCACCGTCAATAACGTCAACATCGCCAAGGGCACCTTCCAGGTCGGCGGCGCCGGCACTACCACCTTCAATACCGGCGAGTTCTCCTCCGCCACTGGCACCACCCTCATCGTCGGCAGCGGCGGCACCATCAACGCCCGCTTCGACGACGGAGCGATCACCAATTTCAACGGCGGCGTCGGCAGCGGCAGCGCCGGCACCTTCGCCCTCACCAGCACCGGCACCACGTCCGGTATCGCTTTCAACTCCACCTGGAGCGCCACCAACCTCACGCTCAAGGTCGGCGGCCTTAATCCCGCCGACACCTTCACCCTCACACTCGGCACCGGCGTCGGCATCACCGTCGGCACCCTCCACATCACGGGCAACACGATCCTCGATTTCACCGGCTCCTCGAGCACCTTCCTCTCCTCCGCCAACCTGATCATCGACGCCGGCGTGACCGTCACCGTGAAGGATTGGATCAGCGGCACCACGGTCTGGTATGTCACCAACCAGAGCGGCGGCATCACCGGTCCCGGCGGCTCCAGCCCGATCAGCATCGGGCCCACCCAGTATGGCACCGGCGTGCTGCCGCAGATCACGTTTACCAACTACAACGGCTTCACCACCACGTGGGTCACTCCCGGCTCCGGCGGCGGTTGGATGGACCGCGAAATCCGGCCCACGCCCGAGCCCGCCACCTACGGCGCGATCTTCCTCGGGAGCTGCTTCGCGCTCCTCGGCTTCCGCCGCTACCGCAGCCGGAAGCAGGCCGCGGCTCAGGCCTGAACCCTGGCGTGGACCGTTTGGATCGGCACACCCCCGCGGCGTGCATCGTGGCTGATGTGCCTCAGGCCATCGCCAGCCATTGGATTTTCCACCGGGCGTAGGCTCCGCCCTTTTCTCCATTCCGCGAAACGAAAACATCGCGGCCAAACATGTCCGAACGCGCCCAGGCCCGACCCATCCACCTCTCCCGCGCAGTGTGGATCTTTGCCTCCCTTGTTTTCCTGCTGCCGTGGTCGATCGTTCTGCTCCTTTTGCTGCGGAACCACGCCGCCACGCCGCCCGCACCTCCACCGGCCAAGCCCGCGCCCATCTCCCAAGCCCCCACCGCCGCCGCCAACGCGCGTTCCGGACCTTGGGGTCAGCTTGAGTTCACCCGCATCCGCATCGAACCGCCGGAGGACATTGTGGCAGTGCCCACGCTCACTCCTCCCCGTTGGAATTTTCCCCGCGCGACCGACGCGAAACTTGAACAACTCTGGGCCTCCGCCGGCCTCACGCCCACCCAACGCGCCTCTCTCGCCCGCCCCTCGCACCGTGAAGTCACCGCCAGCGGCATTTCGCTCCTGCCCGATCCCCAGCTGATTCTCGATCTCTCCCCCGCCGCGCGCCTCGCCATCTACGCGGAACTCGCCAGCCACACCGAGAATCCGCTGCACGCCGATCCGTTTCGCTTCCGGGCCGACGACGTCAACGACTGGTTCGCCGATTCGGGCCTTCCCGACGCCATCGTCGCCACCATTAAGCGCCTGATCTACGTCCGCGCGGGCAGCGCCGCGTTTTCCGATCCCGAAGTGGTGCTGCCGCTCGCCACCGACACCGCCACCCGCATCCGGCTCCTCAAGACCCTCTCCCGCAAAACCGCCCTGATCGGGCACCTCCACCTCACGGCCAAGGACGACGGCGATGCACTCGCCCGCTACTGGGGCCAGGGCCGCCGCAGCAAGGACCTCGCTGTGCTCCTCGACTCCATCGCCACCCGTCCGGGCGGCGGCTCGCTCGACCTCGTCCATCTGCTGCCCCCCTTCGCCCGCCTGCTGCTCTATACGTTTCCCACGCCCACCGTCGATCCGCTCGCCGCATCGCGCGACTGCCACTGGACCTCGTTCAACTTCTACGCCGCCCAGCCCGACGACCGCTTCACCTCGCTCGAATTCGTGAAGCAGACCCTCGATCGCGACTACTATCCCGTCTCCGGCAATCCCGCGTTCGGCGACATCATCATGCTCGTGCAGAACGGCAATCAGGGCGTGCACTCCTGCGTCTACGTCGCCGACGACGTCGTGTTCACCAAGAACGGCTCCTCCTTCTCCGTGCCGTGGACGCTCGCCCGCCTCGATCAGGTGGTCGACTTCTATTCGTTCACCGCCCCCGTGCAGGTGCTCCGCTTCCGGCGGAAATAGTCCCAGGGCGCATCCGCGCCACGCCTCCGCCCGCTGGCGCGCACCCCAGCAGCGCGCCAAGGCCTCCGGCTGGCGGCAAATTGTGCGCCCTTATTGGCAATCCACGGGAATACTCTGCACTCGCCGCACCCCGGCAGCCGCGGCAGAAACTACCCTCGTTCCCTAGTCCCCCAAACCCTTGAGCCCGCCGGCCCCCCAACCCCCGGCGGACTTCACCTAGTAACATGAAACTACGCCACTCCCTGCCATGGGGCGCCGCTGCTTTCGCGGTCTCCCTGCCTTCGGTTCTCCGGGCCAGCGAAGCCGATATTCGCATCCCGGATCTCACCAAAGTCGCGTTCTTCAACGGCTCCCTCTCCGGGATGAACGTGCTGATGATCGGTCTCGCCGTCTGCGTCCTCGGCACGATCTACGGCTGGATGCAGTATATCCAGACCCGGAATCTCCCGGTGCACAGCTCGATGGCCGCCGTCTCGCAGGTCATCTGGGAGACCTGCAAGACCTACCTGTTTCAACAGGGCAAGTTCCTCGCCATGCTCTGGGTCCTCATCGCCGTGTGCATGGGCTACTACTTCGGCGTCCTCTCGCACATGGATGCCGGTCAGGTCGTCGTCATCCTCGCCGCCTCCGTCCTCGGCATCCTCGGCAGCTACGGCGTCGCGTGGTTCGGCATCCGCATCAACACCGTCGCCAACTCCCGCGGCGCCTTCTCCGCCCTCCGCGGCAACGCCCTCGCCACCCTCCTCATCCCGCTCAAGTCCGGCATGAGCGTCGGTCTCCTCCTCGTCGCCATCGAGCTGTTCTTCATGATCTGCATCCTGGCGTTCCTCGACGCCTCGCTCGCCGGCCCCTGCTTCATCGGCTTCGCCATCGGCGAATCCCTCGGCGCTTCCGCCCTCCGCATCTGCGGCGGTATCTTCACCAAGATCGCCGATATCGGCGCCGACCTCATGAAGATCGTCTTCAACCTCCCCGAAGACGATCCGCGCAACCCCGGCGTCATCGCCGACTGCACCGGCGACAACGCCGGCGACTCCGTCGGGCCGACCGCCGACGGCTTCGAGACCTACGGCGTCACCGGCGTCGCCCTCATCGCCTTCCTCGCCCTCGCCCTCGCCGCCAATCCCGCCCTCTGCGGCGTCCTCATCATCTGGCTCTTCGCCATGCGTATCCTGATGGTGGTTACGTCGCTCGTCAGCTACTGGGTCAACGACGCCATCGCCAAGGCCACCTGGGGCAGCGCCAAGGACTTCAATCTTGAGCAGCCCCTCACCAACCTCGTCTGGATCACCTCGATCGTATCGATCGTCGTCACCTACGGCGCCAGCTACGTGCTCCTCGCCGGCCATCCCGCCGTCACCCCCGGCCTCTGGTGGGTGCTCTCCACCATCATCTCCCTCGGCACCATCGCCGGCGCCCTCATCCCCGAGTTCACCAAGATCTTCACCTCGACCGAGAGCCGCCACGTCAAGGAGGTCGTCACCTCCTCCCGCCAGGGCGGCGCCTCGCTCAACATCCTCTCCGGCCTGGTCGCGGGCAACTTCTCCGCCTTCTGGAAGGGCCTGCTCATCCTCGCCCTCATGTTCGGCGCCTACCTCGTCGGCCAGCACCCCGAGTTCGTCGCCATCATGCCGTCGGCCATCGCGTTCGCCGCGCCGATCTTCGCCTTCGG
>JACCDL010110646.1_pt1 | contig 18210 bp, 9 predicted proteins | sample 7441931 | NCBI WGS metagenome assembly JACCDL01 (sample SAMN15323437, study PRJNA562643) | freshwater metagenome | isolation source: river surface water | place: USA:Blue River Watershed | collected 2017-08-16 | reverse complement strand
CCCCGGTCAACAGCACCAACAGCAATGCGACCCAAACCATCAAGATCACGGCGACTGACAAATCGAGTGCCTCTGTCACCCAAGACTTTGTGTTGACGGTCACGAACGACACGACGGCGCCTGCCAACCTGACGCCCACGCTTGTGGAGGACAACGGCACCAACACAACCGATTTCATCACGGGCAATGGCCGTATCTCGATCAACTCTGCGGCCCTGGAGTCTGGCGCGAAGTGGTTCTCCAGCGTCAAAGGCGAGGTCACCGAGCAAACCGGCAAGACTTACTTCGACCTGCCGGTGGGTTCCTACACGGCTGACGAAGTCAAGGTCTACCAGCAAGACCAAGCCGGAAACAACAGCCTTGTGCAAACCACCCTTGGCAAGGCGCTGAGTGTTGTCGCTGCGCCTGGCGCACCCACCATCACCTTCACAGACTCGGCCATCACCACAGATGGCGTGACCAACGTCAAGTCGGTTTCGGTGACATTGACAGACAGCGCGACCACTTGGGCCTACAGCCTCAAGGGCGCAAGCTACGTGACGGGCACGGGGACCAGCTTCAATTTGGTTGACGGTGTGACCTACGCGGCTGGTGACATCAAAGTCAAGCAATTCAACGCCGCTGGCATCAGTGGCTCCTTGGAAGCCACGAACACGGCTGCCGTCACGGTTGACCAGACAGCTCCGACGGTGGCCATTTCTGTGGACAGCATCGACAGCAATGGTGTTTACACACTCAAGTTTGCGTTCTCAGAAAGTGTCAGCAACTTTGTGGTGGGCGATGTGGGCTTGGTCGGTGCGACGGCAGGCACCTTCTCGGGCTCTGGCAGCAATTACACCCTTTTGGCAACCCCCAATGCCAGTACCACCGGTGCCACCATGACGGCCTCTGTGGCGGCCAATGTCGCGACCGACCTGGCGGGCAATGCCAACACCGCCGCAACCGATCTGGCCAAGTATGTGCTTTACGGAACCACAAGCGCAGACACCTTGACGGGCAGCGCCTTCGCTGAGTTGGTGTATGCCAAAGACGGCAACGACACCATCAGTGCCGGTGCTGGCGCAGACACCATTTTCGCTGGCGCAGGCAACGATGTCATCACTGGCGGTGCGGGCGCTGACGCGATCACCCTGGGCGATGGCGTTGACACGATCAAGCTTGCTGCAGCGTCTGACTCCACGGTCAGCGCCTCTGACACGGTGACCGGCTTTGCGGCAGGCGACAAAATTGACCTGTCAACACTGCTTGGGTCAGCAGGCGTGGGCTACACGGGCGAAAGCTCATTGCCCTCTGGTTCTGCCAATTCAGTCTTCGTGCTCAAAAATCAGACGGTCAGCGGCCTCACGGCAAGTGTTGACATCTTCTATTCGGGCAGCACAACTTACGATGTTTCCGGCGCCGAGTTCTCCTTCTTCGCCCCGAGCATTGTCAGTTCTTACACGGTTGAGAACGGAACCTCGGGCCTGGACTTTCAGACTGCAGTGGGTGAGTTCAAGGTCGTGGGTGTGGACGTCTCGCCTGGCACCATCGCGGCCAATACCAAGCTGGCAACAGTCACGTTCACGCTGTCCTCTGCCCAGACCCAGTTCGTGTTTGCCGTGACCAAGGCCCAAATCGATGGCGACTCTGTGAACGACGGCGCCTCTGGCGCTTTGGCTGACAAGGATGTCCCGGTTCCCGTGATTGCTGGCGGTACCAGCTCAGCCATCACGGGTCTGTACACCACCAAAGATGATGGCAGCGCGCTGACCACCGTTGGTGACAACGAAGTTCATTTTGCCAACAATGCCACAACGGGTGGCGTGGACGTCCGTTACGACACCAACAAAGCCGCTGGCACAACCGTCCTCAGTGACATCATTCACCTGGAAGGCATCACCGGCCTGGACTTGTCCAAGACCGACTTTATATTTGTCTGATCAACAACTGGCCATGTCTTTACCAGCGGCCACCTGTCGGTGGCCGCTTCTTTTGGCTGGGGATGCTCGCGACATTTCAACGTAGCTCATGTTTTCAACCCCTTTCCGACTCTATTTTTTGCATTGTCTTTTGGCCTTGGGCCTTCTGGCAGCGAACATTTGGACGTCAGAGGCAAGAGCACAAACTGCCGGCGCAGTTCAAGAAACCACTTTGCGCGCCCACACCGTCGGCGACCAACTCATCCGCTATCTGGAAGCCTGGGCCAACGCCCAATCTGGCGAAGCTCAACAACAAGCGCGCCAAATCGCCAATGCTGTGGCGCAATCGGTGCGACAGCACCCCGAATTCCTGGCCGCTCGCGCCGCCCTGACCAGCAGCCGCGAAGGCGTAGACGAGGCGCGCGCGGCTTGGTGGCCGCAACTCTCCGGTAACACGGGCTTTGGCAATCGCACCACGGGCGGCGTGTCCATCAACACACCAACCTATGGCGTCACCCTCAGCCAATTGCTGTTCGACTTTGGCAACACCTCGGCCAAGATTGGTGCCGCCGAGTTGCGGGTTCAAGGTGCCCAAGCAGGGCTGGACAAAAAACAAGCCGCTGTGGTCATGCGCGCAGTGTCTGCCTGGCATGAGCTGTACCGCACGCGCAAGCTAATGGAGTTGCATCGACTGAATGTGCAGGCGCGGCAAGACATTGTGGCTTTTATCAAAGAGCGGGCCGACTTGGGCGGCAGCGCGGCCAGCGATGTGCTGCGTGCGCGGGCACGGCAAACCGAGGCCGAAGCGGCGCTCAGTGCGGCCAGCGTGCGCGAGCAAGCGGCAGAGTCTGCCTGGCGTGAAGTGTTTCAATCGGAACCGCCCTCCAAGGTGGAAGTGTGGCCCGACTTTGCGCTGAATGTGGGCGCCTTGAAAGAGCAGGTCGATGCCCTGGTCGCGCGTTTCCCCACAGTGCAAGAGGCCAAGCAACTCAGCCTCGCGAGTGAAAAAGATGCAGCCGCGGCGCGCGCCAATTTGTTCCCGCGCGTGGCCCTCGAGCACTCGATTGCGCAGAACAAGCAAACATCCTCCGGCACGGAGTACACCGATCGTTCCACCTTGGTCACCTTGCGCTACAACTTCCTGTCAGGCGGTGCCGAGATGGCGCGTGCCCGCCAGGCCGCCTCGAAAGCCGTGGAATACGCCATGCAGGCCGAAACCGAACAGCGCAACACCGAAAAAAATCTGCGCCAAACCCTGAGCGAGGTGGCTTTGGGCCAAGAAATCCTCAGGAACCGCCGCTTGGCTGTGGGCGTCGCCAACGACACCTTGGCTGCGGTGCGCGAGCAATTCGCTTTTCGACGCGGCAGCTTGCTCGACTTGTTGCGGGCGCAAGAAGATGTCTTCATGGCGGGTCGTGACCTGATCGATGCCGTCACCGACCATGCCCTGGCCCGTTACCGTTTGCTCTACATGGCCTCGATGCTGGAAGAGCACTTTTCTTTGGGAACCCCGCCTTGAACGCTGAATCTACAAGCCAACACGCCGCACCCGATGCGCTGGAAGAGGCCTTGCTGCAAGCCCTGCGCTGGTTCGACTTGCCCATGTCAGCCGCGGCGCTGCGCGCTCGCGCGGCCAAGTTGCCGGGACCTTGGTCCTTGGGCGATGTGTGTGAGGCCGCAGAAAGCCTGGGCCTGCGCGCCCAACGCCAGCAGGTTGGCGCGCAACAAGCGAAGCTTGCGGCGCTGCCCATTTTGTTGGGGCTGGATGGTGGCGGCATGTTGTTGGTCACCGCCCAGCCCGATGACGAGCATTGGCAAGCCTGGGTGCCAGGTCAGGGCATGCAAACTGTCGACGCCAAAACCTGGCTGCCACGCTTGAATGGCGAGCAGGTGGTGCTCAGCCGCCAAACGCGCATCGACCGCAGCGCCAATGCCGAGCCGCAAGGCCGCTATGGCCATTGGTTCTGGGGGCCGCTGGGCATGGCGCGCAACCTGTATTTGCAAGTGGGCGTGGCGGCCTTGCTCACCAACATCTTCGCGGTCACCACCTCCATCTTCAGCATGATCGTGTACGACCGCGTCATTCCCAACAATGCCCAAGACACCTTGGTGGCCTTGTTGATTGGCGTGGTGGTGGTCTTTGTCAGCGACTTTGCCATTCGCTCCTTGCGTGGCTATTTTTTGGATGTGGCTGGGGCACGCGCCGACATGGTCATTGGCGACAGCTTGTTCGAGCAAATCTTGGACATGCAAATGAAAGCCCGCAGGGGATCTACCGGCGCCTTGGCCAATGTGCTCAAAGAGTTTGAGTCCTTGCGCGAATTTCTCACATCGGCCACGCTGACCACCCTGATCGACATTCCGTTTTCCATTTTGTTCCTGGTCATCATCTACGCCATCGGTGGCCCCATGGTGATCGTGCCGGTGCTGGCCATCCCCTTGATGCTGGGGGCCAGCTTGCTGGTGCAGCCGCGCTTGAAGCGGCTGATCCAATCCACTTACGAAGACGGCAACCGCAAGCAAACCATTTTGGTGGAGACCCTGGGCGGCTTGGAAACTGTCAAAGCGCTGGGGGCGGGCGCCATCATGCGCCGGCGCTGGCAAGAGGCGGTGACACACCAATCGGAAATCGGCTTGCAGTCGCGCATGTTGTCACAATTCGCCGGCAACATTGCCAACCTGGCACAACAACTGGTGCAGGTGGGCGTGGTCACCATGGGCTTCTTTTTGGTTGGTGAGGGCAAGATCGGTTTTGGCGCCATCATTGCCTGCACGATTCTGTCGGGGCGTGCCATTTCGCCCTTGGCACAGTTCTCTCAACTGCTCACCCGCGTGAACCAGTCGCTGGCCAGTTACAAAGCCTTGCAACAACTCATGTCTGCGCCGCGCGAGCATGCGCACAATGTGCAGTTTGTGGCGCGCAATGAACTGAAAGGTCGCATCGAGTTTCGTGAAGTCACCTTCAGCTACCCCGATGCCGCTTCACCGGCGCTGGACAATGTGTCCTTCACCATCGAGCCCGGCGAGCGTGTCGCCATCTTGGGCCGCATCGGCTCGGGCAAGACCACCATTGCCAAGCTCATTCTGGGCTTGTACCAGCCCGACAAAGGGGCGGTGCTGATCGATGGCGTCGATGTGCGCCAGATCGACCCCATCGACTTGCGGCGTCACCTCGGCGTGGTCTTGCAAGATGTGTGGCTGATGAGCGGCACTGTTCGCCAAAACATTGCCATGGGCTTTGACCAAGCCAGCGACGCGGCGGTGTTGAAAGCCGCGCAAGTCGCCGGCGTGGAAGACTTCATCAGCCAGCACCCCCACGGCTACGGCTTGCGAGTGGGCGAGCGTGGCGAGGGCTTGTCTGGCGGTCAACGTCAATCCATCAGCATTGCGCGAGCGCTGGTGGGCAACCCCTCCATGCTGGTGCTCGATGAGCCCAGCAGCGCCATGGATATGGGGGCCGAGCAAACCTTGGTGGAGCGCCTGCGCCCTGTGGTGGAGGGTAAAACCCTGGTGGTCATCACCCACAAATCCACCATGATTCAACTGGTTCACAAAGTGATCGTATTAGACAAAGGCCGTCTGCTCAGCATCGGCACTCCCGAACAAGTCTTGGGCGCACCGCGCGCGGGAGGTGCCGCATGAGCCGCCCCACTGCAAGCTGGTGGCAGCGCTGGCTGGGCCGCAGCGATTCGGTCACCATCGAAGGCGCCGGTACCTTCGCCCGTACCCGTCCGGGCTCGCATTTGCTGATGTGGTTCATCCTTGGGTTTTTTGTGGTCATGATCGTCTGGGCCGCCCTGGCCGAAGTCGACACGGTCACGCGCGCCGACGGCAAAGTGGTGCCCTCCGCCCGCTTGCAAGTTTTGCAAAGCTTGGAAGGCGGCTTGGTCGCCCAAATTGAAGCCAAGCAAGGGCAACTGGTGCAGCAAGGCGACTTGCTGGTGCTGCTCAACCCCACACAGTTTGGCGCCGACTTTCAAGCCCGCAGCAAACAGGTGATGGCCTTGCAAGCCCGAGCCGAGCGTTTTTTGGCGCAAACCCAAGGGCGCGAGCCTGTCTTCACTGCCGAGTTGCGCAAGAGCGGCGCCGAGTTTGTGGCCAATGAGTTGGCCGCCTACCTCAGCAAAATGGGCGAGCACCAAGCGCAACTTGCCATGCTGGACGCGCAGATAGGTCAGAAAGAAAAAGAGCTGCAAGAAACCATCGTCACCCGCGACACGGCCAAGCGCACGCTGGAGCATGCGCGCAGCGAATTCGACATCGTGGCCATGATGGTCAAGCGCGGCCTGGAGCCGCAACTCGAGCTCGTGCGCCTGCAACGCGTGATGGCCGATGCCGAAGGTCGCGCCGACGGCTCGGCCCTGATGGTGTCGCGCCTGACCGAAGCAGTCAAAGAGACCCAGTCCCGCAAGCTGTCGGTAGAGCGCCAATTGAAAGCGGAGTCGGCCGCCGAATTGAACCGCACCCTGACCGAGTTGCGCGCGCTTGAAGAATCCATGCCCGCGTTGAAAGACAAGCTCACGCGCACCGAAATGCGCGCGCCGTTGTCGGGCATTGTGAACCGCGTGCTGGTCAGCACCCTGGGCGGCGTGGTCAAGCCCGGCGACCCGGTGGCCGAAGTGGTCCCGGCCGACGACCAGCTGATGGTGGAGGCCTTGGTACAACCCAAAGACATCGGCTTCATTCACATCGGGCAGCCAGCCAAGGTCAAGCTCACCGCCTACGACTATTCGATTTATGGCGCCATGGAGGGCAAGGTGGCCACCATCAGCGCCGATGCGGTGCCCATGGGCGACAAGGGCCAGGCTTTCTACCAAGTGCGCATTGAAACGTCCACCACAGCCATGGAAAGCCTGGGCAAAAAACTGCCCATCATTCCCGGCATGCAAGCCCAGGTGGACATCGTGACCGGCAGCAAGTCTGTGCTGCGCTACATCACCAAGCCGCTGACGGCTGTCAAAGAAAACGCCTTCCGCGAGCGCTGAACACCATGGCCAACTGGGTTCTCGCCAACGATGCCAATGCCCTGTTGATCGACACGGGAGACAACGGGGCGCAGACTTATGTCTCGACGGTTCCCATCAGCAGTGCGGGCGGTGTGCTCAGTGCCTCCTTGATCCAGGCTGGCATTGGCTTGGACCAGACCAACCTGATCGCCACCTTTGATGGCAATGCCAGCACGCTTGGCAAGTCGCCGCTTCTCAGGTTGCGCTTGGCGAGTTCAACACTGCCCAATATTGGCGAGCAAGACTTCACGTTTCAGTGGAAGCTCACCATGGGGATGGACAGCACCCGTGACCTCTATGAGCGCCAGGTGTTCATCGATGGGGGTTTGTCGGTTCGTGTGGGAGCAGCTGCTGGCGAGCGAGTCTTGCTTTATGCCAACCCCCAATCGAACAAAAAGGTCACCGCGATATCGGGGTCAGGGACCCCTTTTTCAGCCAATACCAGCTTCACCAACCAGGATGTGATTGGCCAAGTGTTTGTGGCCAATGGCGCAGCCTATCTGGATGTTGACCTGATGGGCTTGGTCAGCAAGCTCGACGCCAATGCCTCCTTGCTGTTCAGCAACTTGACAGGCTACACGCCCCAAACCTTGCTGCTGCCCACCACCTACAACCTGACATTGGGAGGCTTGCCATTGGCGTCGGCCACTGGCGAATTGCAAACCCTCTCTGTCGTGGTGCCCATCGAGCCTTATCCCAACCATGCTCCGAGCTTTGTTGGCTTGCCTGACAGCTTGGCCATGACCGAGGACACGCCCGCTGTTTTATCGGTCAATGCCGTCGACCCGGAAAACCAAAACCTGAGCTTGACTTTGTTGGGGGGCGGTGACGCCACAATGACCTGGAGCGTCAACGGCAACCAAATCACTTTGACGCCCGCCGCCCATTACAACAACGCGGCAGGCCTGTCATTGCAGGTCAAGGTGACAGATGTCTTCGGCGCCTACAACCTGCAAACAATCAAGGCGGTTGTAGCGCCCGTCGACGACCCCGCTGTGCTGACAGCGGATGCCGCTCGGGTACGCGAAGGCCGCAGCCTTGCCGGCAATGTCATAGCGAATGACGCCGATCTGGACTCTGTCTTGGCCGTGAAGTCTTTCTATTTCACAGGCGCCTCTTCGGTCAGCAGCGAAACCCTTTTCAATGCGGGCCAAACGGCCAGCCTGGCGGGCATCGGCGACTTCAGCCTGAACGCCTTGGGCGACTTTCAGTGGGCAACCCAAACTGGCTTTTCGGGGGCTTTGCCGGTGGTGCATTACCAAACGCCTCAAGGGGAAGAAAGCACGCTCAGCGTCACCGCTGTGCCTTTGGCGCAAGCGGTCGGCCCCAGTCAGTTGACGGGGCAAGTCATGTTCTGGAACGCCCCAACCAGCGGCACCTTGGCCGGCAAGCACAGCTTTGTCGATGGCGTGCAATTGTCGGGGTTGGACGAACTTTCAACCCAGATACAGTCGGTCACCGATACCGCGGGGCGCTACACCCTTCCTGGCTTTCAGCCTTTGTCGGTGCTGCCTTTGACGGTCAACAAGCCTGCGTCCAGCGCTGGCGTCTTGGCCGCCGACGTCAAGTCGGCCATCACCCTCAGCGATGTGCTGGACGCCCTCAAAATCTACCTCAACAAATCCGTGACCACCACCTCGTCTTACAAGTACGTGGCGGCCGACCTCGATGCCAATGGCACGGTCAACCTCAGTGATGTCTTGGGTATTTTGAAAATCTACCTGGGCAAAACCAGCGCTGCCATGCCAGCTTGGGCCCTGTTGAACGCGCAAGCAGATGTTTCTGGCTTGGGCACGGGTGCTGGCAAAGCCCAGGTCACGACGGTCCTGAGCCATACCTTTTCCGAAGCCAGCATCACAACAGACACCCAAAATTGGGTGGCGGTGCTCCGGGGCGATGTCAATGGCTCCTGGGCGTCATCCACGCCCAATATGGAAAATATCACCCATGAACAATTTTTACAGTTGGTGGGCGTCAGCACCTTAAGCGTTTAAACTTCTGGCAAATTTGTTAGTTTCATGAATTTGCCCACCACCCTTTTGAAAGCGCTCGCCCTTGCGGGCATCGTCGCTGGCGCAACTGCCGCTCCCCTGGACGCCTTGATGGAGGCCATGCCTTCACAACGCTATGGCGAGGGGTTCATCGAGTTCGGCCCCGATGCCATGAACAGCACCCTGGACGTTTTCAAAGTCCGCAGCCAAATGGGCATCACGGACAACACGGGCAATTACCAAGGCTTCACCCTGCGCGCCGGCCGTGCGTTTGGCAGCGGGGGCTGGTTGGATGGCGCGTACATGCGGCGCAACATCACGGTGGGCGCTGACCAGTACCCGGTGACTTCTTGGAGATTGGGCGCGCAACAGGTTCTGCGCGAAAACGCCGCGGCAGGCTCTGCGTTGGCGCTGCGCGGCAGCGTTTGGGGCAACCATTCCGCCAATGTGACCAAGTCCAATTTTTCACTGGACGTTTACAACACCAGCATCTATGTGGACCGCGTGTCGGCCATCAAGCCCAAGGACCAGCACTACCAAGTAGACTTGGTGAACTCTTGGTATGGCAGCCAATGGTCTGGCTCTGTGTTTGCCGGTTTTGGCACCGGACGTGTCACCATTCCGGGGGTGGAGGCTGACTTTGCGGGTGGCACGTACGCCTACCCCAGCGATACCGTCAACGCCTTTACCGCCATCAGCGGCGTCTCAGAGCACCTGGGGACCCTGAACTACAGATTGAAGTCACAACAGCTGGGCCTGAATGCCAGTTACATGTCGGGCGCCTGGATGTACCGCGCCGGCTACGTCATGGCCAACATGCGCCGTCCCGCGGTGGACAGCGCGGTGCAAAGCTTGGGCAACACGCCTTACCAGCGCAACCAGACCCTGATCGGCGAGGTCGCCTACAAGTTCACGCAAACAACGCATGCCTACACCCGCGTGCAAGTGATGCAGCGACAGTTTTTGAGTGAAATCCCGTTTTTGTACAACAGCATCACTTCGCCCATCTTTGGGGTGAAGTACGGGGTGGTGTCGGCGGGCTTGGGGTTCAGCTTTTAAATCAAGACCCCGCACGGGCTTGCCGTGTGACAGTGGCTTGCTTGCCGCTCAAGGTGTCAGGCGCGAGGCCGTCGCCGCCTTCTCTGGCGCGTGGTACGGGAAGTCCAAAGCTTGGAGGCACAGGCTGGCCACCAAGGCATGGCGAGTCTTGGCGTCTTTGGGCAACGCGGTCATGGCGTTCAATACATAGTTGTAGTTGATGCTGACCAGAAGCTGCGCGGCAGCAAAGGGCCCGGGGTTCGAATCAGGGTAGCCAAATCGGCGTTGGATCAGCTTCATCAACTCGATGAGCTCGACAAAGATTTTCTTGGTGCGAGGGTCCACTTGCAGGTCCACCATGAAAAACTCATGCATGGCGCGATTGGCCGCAAAATCCACCTCCTGGATCTGCTCAAGCCGTTGGCTCATTTCCTGCAGCAAGGCGTGCCGATCGTTCGCAGTGGGAACTTTTTCACTCACTTCCAGCATGATTTTACTGGCTTTGATGCAATAACGCTCGTAAATCAGGAGCAGGGCTTGCTTCTTGGAGCCAAAGCGCGCCAAGAATGCGCCGCGATGCAGGCCTGAAGCCAGGGCGATTTCATCAATCGTGATTTGGTGAAAGGACTTCTGCGACAAAAGCTGCACGAAAGCATCCAAGAAGCGCTGCTCTGTCATCAGGGCGCGGGTCTGGTGGGGCCTTTTGTAGCTCACTTAAATTCTCCAAAACTAACTATTGGTCTTTTTTTCCTGAAGTATAGTTTTCAGGCTTTATTCTGAAGAAATTTTTGATTTCGCATATTTTTTAAAACATCGTAAATTTAATCCTTTAATTTTAAATGAAATCGAATTTTGTAATTTTGATATCACTTTTGATATCGTGGGGCGCCCATGCCCAAGGCTTGTACGAGTCCATTGAGCAAGCGCTTGATTCGAACCCGCAAATTCGGCTGGCGCTTGCCAAAGTGATGGAAGCAGAGTTGGCTCAAAAGTCAGCCGGGCAACAGTACATGCCGACGGCCTCTGTGCGGTTTGAGGGGGTCGAGCGATCTTCTTCAGACGCGGTTTATGCAGGTGACAAATCCCAAAAGACCCTTTCATTGCAGCAGCCCCTGTACACGTTCGGCAAGATCACCGCCATCAATGAGCGGTCTGCGCAAGAGCTTCAATTCACCAAGGACGCGCTGAATGAGTCCAGACTTCAACTGTCTTACCAGGTGATCCAGGCTTGGGGAGAGCTGTACGCTGCAGCCCTCCGGCAGGATATCTTGGGCAAAAGCAGGCAAGAGCATGTGCGACTGAGCGAGCAAGTTGGCCGCCGGGTCGAGGAGGGCGTGGCTGCGCAAGCCGAGCTGGTCTTGACGGTGGGGCGCATTCGACAGGTCGAGGCGCAACTCGCCAATGAAAAGTTGCGGATGCTGACGGCGCAATCCAGGCTCGAGTTGCTGACCAATCGCAAATACAAGCTGTTGGCCCCCAAAATCGAAGCGCAAAATGCCGTTCATTTGAGCCACTTGGACAGCGAGTCGCTGGTGACCGAGCATCCAACGCTTCAAAAATTAAGCCGCCGCATCGCATCGGTCAGCCAAGAGGCGCGCCAAAAAAATGCAGAGATGTACCCCGAGGTGTACGTCCGATTTGACCGCCAATACGGCAATTACACCCTGAGAAACACCGACCCGAGCAATCGCGTTTTCATTGGCATGAGCACCAACCTCGGACCAGGCGTGTCGAGCTACTACACGGCAGTGTCTGCCGCGAAAAAATTGGACCAAGTGCATGCCGAGCGTGACATTGAAACCAACAACATTCGCGAAGCCGTCCGCAAGGACCTGTTGGTCGTCCTGGAGTCCCCGTCAAGAATCAACGCGCTGACAGACAGCTACCAAGCCAGCGTCAGCACCTTTGACTCCTTTGAGCGCCAATTCAGCTCGGGCAAAAAGTCTTGGCTGGAAGTGATGAATGCCGTACGCGAAAAAGTGCAATCGGAGGTGGAGTTGCTGGACGCGCAGATCAACCTCGCTTTGGCTGAGGCCAAGCTGCGCACGCTTCAGAAAATTGAAAGCACAGGCCGCTGATGGGCGTTCCCTTTTTGGACAGGGCGCTGGCTCGCATGGCGGCCTTGCATGGGTGCGCCATCGACATGCCCTTGGTGGTCGAGGTTGCAGCCCGCAGCGAGACGGTCAGCGATGCGATTGAGCAGCTGAACCAGCGCATCAGCAACCTGCGCTTTGAGGCGCGCCGCCAAAACGAGGAGGGCGCGCAAGACCAGACGCCGGCCTTGATTTTTCTGGAGGGTGAATGCGGCATTGTGCGTGGCAAAAATGGCCGCGACCAATGGGTTGTCGAGTTTTATGACGCAGGCCAAGCACAGTGGCAAGAGCGTCAAATGGCGCTGGCCTTTCCCTGTGACTTGATTGTGGCCGCAGTGGTGCGCCCCCAGCCCAAGTCATCGAACCCACTGGGCCATTTGCTGTGGAGCTTGGCCAAGCAGCGCAAGAGCGCATTGTTTCAAGTGATCTTGGCAGGCTGCATGATCAACATCATTGCCTTGCTGACATCGTTCTACAGCATGCAGGTTTACGACCGTGTGATCCCAACGGGTGCGGTGGCCACACTGATCGCGCTCACCATCGGTGTCACGCTGGCGCACCTGTTCGAGTTGGCCGTTAAATTCCTGAAATCGACGCAGGCAGAAATTGTCAACAAATGGCTGGATGAAGAGCTCTCGCGCGCCATCTTCACGCGTTACTTTCAAATACGCCTGGACGCCATGCCAGCCAGTCTGGGTGACTTGGCCAGCAGGCTCAAGAGCTATGAAATGGTCAGGCAGTTTTTCATTGGGATGCCCATGCAATTGCTGGTGGACATCCCGTTTGTCTTGATATTTTCAGTCTTCATTTTCAGCTTGTGCGGCTGGCTCATTTTTTTGCCCTTGGGGTTTTTCTGTTTGGCTGTCCTGGTCGGCTATTTTTATAAAAACGAGTTCATCCACGAGGCCGACCTTGGCAACGCCTCCAGCAATCGCAAATTTGGGCTGATTGTTGAAACCATCCAAGGCGCCGAGACCATCAAATCGGGCCATGCGGGCTGGCGTGTTTACGCCAAGATGTCTGGCATCAGCCAAGACGCCCTGGATTCTGAGTATCGGTTGAGAAAAGCGTCCGAAAAATCTCAGTACTACATTGCCTTTTTAAGCCAGCTCGCCTACGTTGGCATGGTGGCCCTGGGCTCTTTGCTGATCGCCCAAGGAGGCTTGACCATGGGCGGCCTCATCGCCTGCACCATCATGGCCGGGCGCATGTTGGGGCCATTGGCCGTTGTGCCGCAAACACTGGTCCAGTGGGCGCAAACCAAATCGGCTTTGAAAGGATTGAATGAGCTGTGGAATTTGCCCTTGGATTACGACGAGGGCGTCACACCTTTGATTCCCGCGGACATTCAAAGCAGCTATTTGCTCAAGGGGGTGGAGTTCAACTACGGCAAGGTGCCTGCCCTCAAAGTCGCCGAATTCAAGGTGGCCCCGGGCGAGCGCATCGCCATCTTGGGTCCGATTGGCTCCGGAAAGAGCACCTTGCTCAAGCTGCTCTCGGGCATGTACAAGCCCACCCGAGGCGCGGTCTTGTTGGATGGCATGGACATCAACCACGTTTCCAAGCCATTTTTGGCTGAACAAATTGGCTATCTGCAGCAAGATGGCCGCTTGTTTTCGGGGACCTTGCGCGAGAACCTGGTGCTGGGCGTGATCGACCCAGGCGATCAAGTGATTTTGGACGCGGCCAAAAAAACGGGGCTGTACGATTTCGTGCTGGCCAAACACCCCCAAGGTTTGTCGCAGCCTGTGTTTGAGGGGGGCGCGGGCTTTTCGGGCGGGCAGCGCCAGCTCATCAATTTGACCCGCCTGTACATCAGGAAGCCCAAAATTTGGCTATTGGATGAGCCAACAGCCAACATGGATCGCAATTCGGAAGTGGCCCTGGCCAACCTGCTCAGCGCAGAGTTGAAGCCTGAGGACACCTTGGTCCTTGTGACGCACAAGCCGGAACTGTTGCGCTTGGTCAACAGGATCGTGCTGATCGTGAACAACGAAATTATCTTAGATGGTGAGAGGAACGAGGTTTTGCAGAAACTTCAGCCGCCGCCGGGTGCTGCTTGAGACAGGTTGATGTGAAATGAAGATTGAAAACGGTCCCCCGCAACGATTCGCATTTCTTGCGCGTGTCGGTGCTATTCCTTATCTGTTTTTCGCGCTGATCATTTTCTTGCTTTGGGCGAGTTATTTTGAGATCGACCAAACGGTGCGCGTCCAAGGGCAATTGGTCTCGGAGTCCAAGACGCAAATCATCCAATCGGCAGACGGTGGTGTGATTGAAAAGATTTTTGTTCGCGAAGGCGACGCCGTCAAAGCCGGCAAGGTCGTCGCCAGGCTGGAGCAGACCCGTGCGTCCGCTGAATACGAGGAGACGCGCACAAAAGCCGTTGCCTTGGAGATTGCGATTGCCAGAGTCAAGGCCGAGGCCAATGGCAGCAACCCTGACTTTTCAAAATTCTCTCCCCAATACAAGCATGTGGTCAATTACCAGCGTGAGCTGTACCAAACGCGGCTTCACAACCTGAAGACCGAGCTGGGCTACATCTACGAGGGAACGGACTTGGCCTTGAAAGAGCACCAAATGAACGAGCGCTTGTTTGCCTCTGGCGACATCAGCGCCACCGACTTGATGCGCTCACAGCGCCAGTTGCTGGAAATCAAGGCCAAGAAAGACGCGGTGCTTGGCAAGTACCGCCTGGAAGCGGGTGCCGAGTTGGTGAGGCTCAGCGATGAGCTGTCAGCGCAGTTGCACAGAACGCAGGGCCGTGAAAGCCTGGTGATCCATACCGAGCTGTTTGCGCCGCACGATGGCATTGTGAAATCTCTCAAAATCAACTCTGCTGGCGGCGTGCTGCGGCCTGGGGACGAAATCATGCAGATCTCGCCCACCAAGGACAATTTGATTTTGGAGGTGCGTGTGCCACCTTCGGAGATTGGCATGATCCAGACCGGTCAGCCGGTCAGCGTCAAGATCGACACCTACGATTACTCGGTTTACGGCGCACTGGACGGGAAGATATTGGACATCAGCCCGGACTCCATCAATGAGCCCTCTGCTCAGGCCAATGGGGTGCCGCAGAATTTTTACCGCGTCAAAATCAAAGTGATTCAAGACGCCAGCAACGAGCGGCAAAAAAACATTGTCCTCAAGCCAGGCATGACAGCGGCTGCAGACATTCAAGTCGGCCAGCGCTCCATCCTCATTTACCTCATGAAGCCCATTGTCAAGACTTTGAATGTGGCCGGTAGTGAACGTTAATTCCAAGATTCAAAAAATTCATCGGTGAACCAAATGGCTCAAAATAACTCTAAAAATTCTGCTCAATCCAAAGTCAAAGCGGTCAAGGGCAAGCTGCCCCTGAAAAAGAAGCGCCCCGTTGAACAGGTGGAAGCCAAAGCACAGGTCCCTTTGGAGGATTTGGAAAGCACGATCCCTTTGGCGCAGCAGACGGTCATCCCTGTTGACCCTGAACTCGCTGAAAAAAGCGCGCCCCTCTACGAAGCGGTGGTCGCAGAGTTCGCGGCTCAGCGGGCGAGCACAGGCCACGACCAATTTCTCAGCAACTATGTGGTGGAGCTGGCTTCGCTTGCCACGGAAACAACGGTGGACTCGAGCAGCTCTGCGTCTGGCGCCGAGGCCTCCGCTGGGGCTGCTGCGGCGGCGCCCGCTGTCAGTCCTTTGCCGATGGCCATGGGGGTCGCTGGCGTCTCAGCCGTGAACTCAGAGGATGCGACCAAGCCTACCGTGCCGCGCATCGACCTCTCGGTGTCGAATTTGGCGAATATCGTGTCTGCCGATTCGCTCAGCATTTCACTGGCCCAATTAAGCCAGTTGTTGCTAGAGTTGCCCGCCGGGCTGACCGGTTCGGCCGCCGACGTGATCGCCTTGGCCAATGCGATCGACAGCATGGGCGGTGGCAGTGTCACGGCAGAGCAGTTAGAGCAAAAGCTGGACCTGTTCTCATCCATGCTGACCGCGAGCCGAGGTGGCAGTTTGACCTTGGCAAACATTCAAACCTTTGCGGATGGCTTGAACCAAGTCTTTGCAGACCATGCCAGTCTCCTGGACAGTGACCTGGTCAATTCCATCTCTTCCACGCTGTCCAGCGGAGCGAGCAGCCTCTCGAGCATGTCCGCCAGCGAGTTGGTTTCCGTGGTGTCGCAGCTGACAAGTTTTGCAGACACCGATGGGACAAACATTGCCGATTCCAAGTTTGAGCTCTTGTCCTCGGCTTTGAGTGGGGGCGGGCAAAGCGCGGGCTACAGCCAAATTTCCTCGGCCATCACGGCCATCAACACCATTTACGGAAGTGCACTGCGCGCGGCCGGTGAAACAGATTCCGTCGCGGCTCAAACCGATTTGAGTTTGATCCAGCTCAGCTACTTGCAAAGCTTGGGCATTACCGGCGTGGATGCTAGCAACCTTTGGGTGGTCAAAAATTACTTGTTGACAGCCTTCACCGAGCACCCAGACGGCTCGGTGGTCTCAACCCTGAGCGAGCTGCAGACCTTGGTGAATGCCGCGCTTCAGAGTATCCAGGTGTCAGGCAGCATCACAGCCGGCCCGGTGGTGGCCAGCAATGACTTGGTTGCCATTGCCTACACCGCCGATGGCGTTGAGATGGGGCGCTCTGAAGTCAGCTCGGCTGGCACTTTCAAGATCTCATTCACGCAGGCCTTTTCGGACTACCACGGCCTGTCTCTGGTCCGGCTGTACAACAAGTCATCGGCACCCGATTACGTCGATGAGGCAACGCAAGTGCCGGTCGACCTTTCCACGGAGTTGCGAGCCGTGGCATCGATCGCTGGATCGGGCAATTATTTTGTGAACTTGACGCCGCTGACCGAGGTTGGCGTGCAAATCATTCAGAGCGTTTCCAACATCACGTCCTCCACCACCCTGACGGGCGCCCAGGGGGCCGTTTCTGACAACCTGGTGAATTCAACCTATGCCTCGGTCGCGGACGCTGTGGGCTTGAGTGGCACAAACCTCGTGTCCGGGTCGGTGACGCCGGTGATCGACCAGGCCGGACAAGCCCAAGAGGGCAATGCTTACGGCTTGGTGCTGGCGGCCATTTCGGGGGTGGAGTCGCGCACTGCCGCGAGCACGGCCAGCGTCCTGACCGACATATCGTCAAACCTGACCACGCAATTGGCACAGGGCAACTCGGTCATTGAACTCGATGCAGCGCTCAAGTCGAGCATTGTGATCGGCGCGGGCGTCGCAGGCGCTGAGGGTGTCAACACGATCGCCACATTGCTGGGCGTTGACACCACTTCGGTGTCTCAAAACATTCAGACCTGGAATGCCATCACCAGCCTGGTCGAGGGCGACGCTGCGGTTGCTTTGAGCTCTGCCGGCCTGACATCGATTGGCTTGGAGGTGCCTTCGGCAACCGCGCAAGTGTCGCAATCTGCCGTGGTGGCTTTGGTCGAGGATGTCTTGCTCGCCAAGTCATCGCAATCCGAAGCCACCCTGGAAAAAATCCAGTCCTACCTGGATGCCTCGAAAAATATCCTGGACGTAGCCGCCGGTGCCGGTGACACTGCGACGCTGATCGAGAATTTGTCACTCTTGGGCATAGAGGGCGCACGGTCCAGCTTGCTGGATTATGTGGTGGGCCAAATGGCCGGCGGGCCCGCAACGCTGTCCATGGCGCAAATCCAGTCCTTGGTCACCGCTGCAGACGAGGTTGCAAAAGACTATGTTGCGAACAAGGCGTTGCACATTGACGTCAATGACGCACAAACCTGGCTGACAGTTTCGGACTTCCAAAACATTGACGCTGCAGGCGTTGGCGCAACCGACGCTTCCCAATTCAACGCTTTGCTGGCGGCTTTGCCTTCCAGTGCGAAAAACGATTGGTCTGCCATCCATCAGGCGATCGAGGCTTACAGCGCTGTGCAGCAGCAGGCGGGCTTGGGCTTGCGCGCCACTGAGCTGAGCGCGACCCAATTCTCTGCATTGGGTTTTCAAGATGCAACGCCAGGCTTGGCAAAGCTGATGTCTTCGGCCATTGCGGCGCAACCCACGGCCAACGTTGCCACTTACTCCGGCCTGCAAGCGGTGGCGGATGCGGCGAGTGCGGTGCACACGCTGGCCGATGGGGTGTCGGGCAATGGATCTGTGCTGACGCAGGTGCAGCTGAGCGCATTGGGCGTGAGCGGTGTGCCTGCGGCGGGAT
>JACCDL011492233.1_pt1 | contig 18213 bp, 18 predicted proteins | sample 7441931 | NCBI WGS metagenome assembly JACCDL01 (sample SAMN15323437, study PRJNA562643) | freshwater metagenome | isolation source: river surface water | place: USA:Blue River Watershed | collected 2017-08-16 | reverse complement strand
TGCGCTACGAGGCGGGCGGAATTAGTGTTTATGAATTTGTTTCGCTCAAAAATGCGTTTTTGGCGGCCGCCTCAAACCGAGTGCGTGCCCTGTACGACAGTCAGTTTAAAAACTACGTGGTTGAATTTTACCTAAATAACCCTCTAGCGTTATGAGTTCTAAGAAAATTTGGTGGATAGCCGGGGCCGTGGTCCTGCTCCTCGCCGTGGGTGTCCTCGGAAAAAAGCAAGGCTGGTGGGGTCAAACCGCTGAAGAAATAGAGGTAGAGGTGGCCAACGTTGAGCGCCGCAGCATTGTGGAGTCGGTGAGCGCTTCGGGCCGCATTCAACCGGCGGTTGAAGTAAAGATCTCGCCGGAAGTCAGCGGCGAAATCATCGAACTTCGGGTTGTTGAGGGCCAGTTTGTGCGCCGCGGAACCCTTTTGGCGCGCATCAACCCCGACCTGTACCAATCCGCGGTGGGCCGTGCGGAGGCGCTCGTCAACCAATCGAAGTCGGGACTGCTGCAAGCACGAGCGCAATTCGTTGAGGTCAAAGCGGCGTTTGCCCGGAACAAAGGCTTGTTTGACCAGAACGTCCTTTCTAAAGCAGAATGGGAAGCCGCCCAGCGCACCTACGAAGTGGCAGAATTGGCCGTGAAGTCGGCAGAGTTTCAGGTGAAGTCCGCCGAAAATTCGCTTAAAGAATCGCGCGACAACCTGAAGCGAACGACCCTTTTTGCGCCCATGGACGGCACGGTGACGGGCCTCAATGTGGAACTCGGCGAGCGCGTAGTGGGCACCGCCCAAATGGCCGGTACGGAGCTGATGCGCATTTCAGACCTAAGCCGAATGGAAGTGGTCGTGGACGTCAACGAGAACGACATTGTGCGCATTCATTCGGGCGACTCGGCCGACGTCAAGGTCGACGCCTTTTTGGGGCACAGCTTTAAGGCGGTGGTAACTGAAGTGCGCAACGCGGCCAATGTGAACGCGGCAGCGGGCGTGAATCAGGTCACCAACTTTAAGGTGACGCTGTCGGTAGTTCCCGAAAGCTACGCCTCCTTAACGGCGGAATACGGAGCCCAACCGCTGCGCAGCGGCATGACGGCAACCGTAGAAGTGCGCACAAAGCGCGCCGATAAGGCCTTAGCGGTTCCTGTTGAGGCGGTGGCCCTGCGCGGCGACAGCACGAGCAGCGAACTGCGCGAGGTGGTATTCGTGCTCAACGGCAGTACGGTGCGCCAAGCCACGGTCACCACGGGCATCCAGGACGAGCAGTTTATTCAGGTTGTTTCGGGACTCAAAGAAGGCGAAGAAATCGTGCGCGGCCCGTTTGACGCGGTTTCGCGAAGCCTCGAAGACGGCAAGGCCGTTACGCGCGCCAAGGCCGAGTAATGAAGCACATTCTGCTCCTTGAGACCTCGTCTCGCTGCTGCAGTGTGGCCCTTGCGTACGACGGCGAAGTGGTCGTGTCGCGTTCGGTGGTTGATCCGCAGGGCTACCGGCATGCGGAATTGCTCCACCCCATGATTGATGCGGTTTTGGACGAGGGCGGAATCGCCGTTCGCGATCTTGGCGCCCTCGGCGTGGCCCATGGACCCGGTTCCTACACCGGTTTGCGCATTGGTTTGGCGGCAGCCAAGGGGCTCGCACTGCCCTGGGAGCTTCCGTGCTACGGTGTAAGCTCGCTCGAACTGCTCGCCGAGGCCGTGCGCGAGGCGCATCCGCAGTCGACCTTGCCCATTTGGGCGGCCATGGACGCTCGGCGGATGGAGGTCTATGAAGCCTTTTTTCAATCGGACGTAACGCGAACGAGCACAGACCAACCGAGCATTGCGAACGAAGACTGGTCGCAGCGCGCACCCGCTTTGGGAGCGGGCGACGGCGTCGAAAAAGTGCGCTCCCTGTGGCCCAGCCTCGAGGACAGCGGCATTCAGTATGCCGAGGCGCGGCATGCACTGGGCCCGGTCCTTCGCCAAATCGCTGAAGGAACTCCCGAAGACTTGGCCACGTGGGAACCCCGCTACCTCAAGGTGTTCGGGCAAGTCCTTTAACCACTTCGTAGCGCGGACACGTCGTCCAGTGGTCGTTCACCAGGCCGGTTGCCGGCATGTGCGCATAAAGGGTCGTGGAGCCGACAAACGTGAAGCCGGCGGATTTTAGGCGAGCAGAAAGCTCGTCCGATTCCGGTGTTGTGGCCGGCCAGCTTCCTTGGCGCCGCCCATCCATTGGGATTCCGCCAACCCAATTCCAGAGGTAGTCGGCAAAACCTAAACCGTGCCGCTCGCGAAACTCGATCATGCAGCGCGCATTGTGGAGTACCGCATCGTACTTCAGGCGGTTGCGGATTACCGCGGGATCGGCTAAAAAAGCGGCCCGATCCGCTTCGGTTGACCGCAGCAGGGCTTCGGCATCAAATCCGCATAGGTGCGCCCGCAAGGCTTCGCGCTTGTGCAGCACGGTCCGCCACGAAAGCCCAGCTTGAAACGTTTCAAGCACCAAGTGCTCAAACATCGCGGCGTCGGTGTACACGGGCACGCCCCATTCTCGGTCGTGGTAGTCCTCCATCAGCGCATCGCCGAGGCACCACGGGCATTTTTGGACGTTAGTTGAAGGGATTAGGTCCATGATTAAACTCGGTTTCAGTTCGTGCAGCAAACCTACACGCATCGTGGCCGCAGAGCTGGGCAAAAACGGTTGCTTCGCGCTCCATTGGGCCCCATAGGGGCGTGGCGGGAAGGCTGCGCGCGCCAAGAACTGCGTGGGGGCGAATGAGCCAATGTTCGGCACCGTCCTGCGCCACGAGATCTAAAGCGATCCACGAGGCGTGCCGGGCAGGGTTGGTTGCCGCGCGGGCCAACCCCAACTTAATCAAGTGCTTAGACCACTCTGTCCAGCGGGTTAGCGCCCGAAGGTGCCCCACGATGAGCGCAGATTCTGCCAGGCTTTGCAGCGGGTTGGGCAGCACGTCGTCGTCCCACGTCAGGGTGTCGGCAAACGCCCCACCGCGAAGATTTTGTGGCGCGAAGTGCATGCGCCCCGCTCGTTCAAAACGGGTGCGGACGATTTCGAGCCAATCGATGGCCTGGTCCAGCCAAGCAGGGTCCAGCAGCACTTGGCTGCAGCGCACGGCCATTTGAATGCTGTACGCCATGGCGTCGAGAAATGCGGGGCCCGAGCTGCGTCCGTCGGGGTAGTGCACGGCGACCTGGCCGTCGGCAAACGCCCTTCGATGGGCCGAAGCGAGTTCTATCAAAAGGCTGCGGCGCGGGAGGCTTCCGGTGCGCAGTACGGCGTCGGCAACCGCGCAGACCGCCAGGGCGTTCCAGGACAGCACGCACTTGGGGTCGCGGAGCGGTAGGGGGCGAGCGAGGGCGGCGGATCGGAGCGTTTCAAAGCCCGCCAGATCTCGCGGGTTGGGTCCGTCGGCAGGACCGCAGGCAAGGTTCCATGCCCCATCGTGCAAACGGCTCTCGCGTTCCAGCATTTCCAGCCATCCTGGGGCGTCAGAACCAAGGGCTTCGCGCAGTTCCGACTCGGTCCAGGTGTAGGTTCGGCCTTCGCCGTCAGGGTGGTCCGCGTCGAGCCCCGCCGCAAACAAGTGGTCGTCGCGAAGGAGGTCCCGCTCCAAGAATGTGAGCGTTTCTTCGAGGGCCACGAGGGATTCGGCGCTTCCTACTTCCGCACAAAGGCGGGCAAACAGCGCGCTGTCGTAGAGCATTTTTTCAAAATGCGGAACCACCCAGGCCCCGTCGGTGCTGTAGCGAAAGAGTCCGCCCCGGCCCAGATCGTAGGTGCCCGAGCGAATGAGCGTGGCCAGCGTGCGGTCTACCTGGGACAGCGCTTCGGGCCAGGGGCGATGCGCGCCCAACCGCCAAAGGGCCGACCACGAAGCCGAAAGGGGAAACTTGGGGGCGCCCCGAAATCCGCCCCAAAACGCATCCCAGCTGCCGCTCATTGCGGACTTAACCGCGGTCCATTCCAGTTCGTCCCGCGAACCGAGATCGGTCGAACTACCGAGAAATTCGGCAATTTGGTCGGCATAGTCAAGGGCCTGAAGCCCGTGGGTGCGGCGAACGCGGTCGAGTTGCTCGAGGGCCGACAAAAACCGAGCTTTGGGCAGGTAGGTGGCGATCCAAACCGGTCGACCGTCGGGCAAGCAAATGGCGTTGAGTGGCCAACCGCCCTGACCGGTCATCGCCAGCGAAGCCGCCATGTAGGAATGATCGAGGTCGGGGCGTTCCTCTCGGTCTACTTTGATGCTGATCCAGCGTTCGTTGAGTACCGCGGCCACCTCGGGGTCGTCAAACACTTCGTGGGCCATCACGTGGCACCAGTGGCACGTCGAATACCCGATGGAAACCAGCAGCCATTTGCCTTCAGCGGCGGCCCGCTCGAGAACCTCGGCGCTCCATTCCTGCCAGTGCACCGGCTGGGCGGCGTGCTGCTGCAGGTATAAGCTCGATGCGGACGTCAGTTGGTTCACCACACGCTAAGGTAGTCGCTTGGGGCAACGGTCTTCTTAACCTCTTGATAACATGGGCGGCCGGAGGGCAAGGTTACCTTTGCGCCCATGGATCCGTACTTTCTGCTCGTCATTCTGCTCATGTCGTTGGCCACGTTGGACCTCATTGTCGGGGTTTCCAACGACGCGGTTAACTTTTTGAACTCGGCCCTCGGTACGCGAGCCGGCAGCTACCGCGTAATATTGGCCGTCGCCAGCTTTGGTGTCGTGCTGGGCACCCTGTTTTCGAGCGGCATGATGGAGGTCGCCCGCAACGGCGTGTTTGACCCGTCGTACTTCTCCTTCCACAGCCTTCTGTTCATTTTTGTAGCGGTCATGCTCACGGACGTCATTCTCTTGGACGTCTACAACTCCTTCGGCATTCCGACCTCGACGACGGTTTCGTTGGTGTTCGAGCTGTTTGGCGCGGGAACCGCAATCGGGTTTCTCACCGCCGTGGAGCGCGGACTCGACCCGTTTCAGTTTTCGCAGTATTTGAACCTCGACAGCACGGTGCGAATCATCAACGGCATTTTTTCGTCGGTGGGAATTGCTTTTGCCGTAGGTCTTGCCGTTCAGTGGGTTGCGCGTCTGGTCTTCACCTACAAGCTCGAGAAAACGCTTCGGTATTTTGGCGGAATTTTTAGCGGACTTTCGGCCACCTTCATTTTAAACTACCTGATTTTTAAAGGGCTCAAAGGAAGCGTGCTCGTGAACGCCGAACTGGGCACATGGCTCGAAGGGCACCAAAATTTGCTTCTCGGGGTGTTTTTTGTTGGATTCACGCTGCTCGCCCAATTCGCCGTTTATCGCGGACTGAATCCCCTCAGGTACGTCGTGCTTTTTGGTACGTTCTCGCTGGCCATGGCTTTTGCCGGAAACGACTTGGTCAACTTCATCGGACCCGCCCTGGCGGCTTTTCAGGCCTATCAAGTGTACCACGCAAGCGGAGCGGATGCACACAGCCTGATGATGGATTCTATGGCAGAAAAAGTAAGTACGCCATTTGCGATCCTCCTGGTCGCGGGGATTCTCATGATCGTAACCTTGTGGACTAATGCCAAGGCGCGCAAGGTGAGCGAGACGTCAATCAACCTTGCCCGTCAAGGCGAGGGAACCGAGAAATTCAAGCCCAATGCGGTCAGCCGCGGAATCACCTCGTCGACCTTAGCCCTTTCTAAGGTCTTTGTTCGCTTTACCGGGGCAGGGGTGCGTTCGTGGACCGACGCACGCTTTACGCAGCCTGAAGATTCGAGCGATCCGCGCACCCAGCCCGCCTTTGATTTTGTGCGCGGCAGCGTCAACCTCCTGCTGGCGTCGACCTTGATTGCCTACGCCACCAGCCTTGGCCTGCCCCTGAGCACCACGTTTGTCGTGTTCATGGTGGGAATGGGGACGTCGTTGGCCGACCGCGCTTGGGGCCAGGAATCGGCGGTGTACCGCGTGGCCGGCGTCGTGAACGTAATCGGAAGCTGGTTGCTGACCGCCGTCATTGCCTTCACGGCCTCGGCACTTTTTGCTGCCTTCTTGTTCTACGGAGAGTTCATTGCTGCCTTGGTTTTGACGGTTTTCGCCCTCGGACTCATTGTGCGCAGCCACATGGGTTTTGCGGACCAAATGAAAGCAGAGAACCTCGTTGAGGACGTAATCGAAAAACTGGCCAATGCCGATGAACCCATGACCAGCAGCCGCGTGCTTATGGGTTCAGACCTCGACCGCACCGCCCACATCGTCATTATGTCGGCCGAAGCCCTTGCAACGAACCAAAAGCGCACTACGCGCCGCTTGCTCAAAGAGGTGGAGCTGCTCAACAAGCGCCACGAAAAGCTCGAACTGCGCATGATCCGGATCATTCGCGAGTTTAAAGGCGACAAGTCGGATTCGTTCCGGGCGCACTTGCTGGCCTTTGACTACGTCTGCGACATGACCGAGAGCGCACGCGCTATGGTCGAGGCCGAACACAACTACCTCGCCAATTTGCACGCGCGTCCGCACGGGGCCTTCTTGCTGGCCTACGCCGAGGTCATTGCGCTATTCACGGCCTACTCGGGCCGAATCGTTCGTGCGCTCGAAACAGGGAGCAGCGAGTCCAACAGCGATTTGTTGGCTGCGAAGCGCCGCATTGTCGCCGACATTCAGCGCATTTTAGATCGCGAACTGCAGAGCTACCGCAACGGCGAGATTTCGACGCGGCAGTCGCACCTGCAAACCAAGTTGCTGATGGAACTACGCGACATTACCGCATTGATGCACCGGGTGCACCAGCTGTACGTAGCCTAAACGGATTTCAACCTAAAGCAAAAGGCGCCCTGAGGCGCCTTTTTTTGTGCGGAACGCATGCGGGTTTAAGCCCGTGCGCCTTCGGCGTAGTGCAGGTAGAAGCGCGGAATGGTGCGAATTCCTTGGAAGTAGTTGTCCAGTCCGTAGTGTTCGTTGGGCGAGTGGATGGCGTCGCTGTCGAGCCCAAAGCCCATCAAAATCGACTTCACCCCAAGTTCGCGCTCAAATAAGGCAACAATGGGAATCGAACCGCCGTCGCGGGTCGGAACGGGTTCCCGTCCGTAGGTCTCAGCCATGGCCTTGTGCGCCGCCCGGTAGCCCGGGTGGTCGGTCGGGCACACGTAAGCGTGCCCACCGTGGTGGGGGCGAACCTCGACCTTGACGCTCGCCGGAGCAATGCTCGTAAAGTGCTTGGCAAACAGCTCCGTGATTTCGTCGGGGTCCTGGTCCGGAACCAAGCGCATCGAAATCTTGGCGTACGCCTTCGAAGCGATGACGGTTTTGGCGCCTTCGCCGGTGTATCCGCCCCAGATGCCGTTCACGTCGAGCGTCGGCCGAATGCCGGTGCGCTCGATGGTGGTGTAGCCCGTTTCGCCGTGCACGTCGCTGAGGTCAAGGGCCGCCTTATACTCCTCAAGGCTGAATGGGGCCTTGTTGAGGTCGGAACGCTGCGCATCGCTCAATACCTGCACCTTGTCGTAGAATCCCGGAATCGTAATCCGGTTGTCTTGGTCGTGCAGGGACGCGATCATTTCGGTGAGGATGTTGATCGGGTTGGCCACGGCTCCGCCGTAAATGCCCGAGTGCAGGTCGCGGTTCGGTCCCGTCACTTCGACTTCGACGTACGAAAGTCCGCGCAGACCTACCGAAATCGATGGAATGCCCGGAGCAATAATGCCCGTATCAGAAATCAAAATCACGTCGCACGCGAGGCGCTCGCGGTTGCGCTTGACAAACCACTCGAGGTTGTTCGACCCAACCTCTTCTTCGCCCTCAATCATGAATTTCATGTTGCAGGGCACGTTGCCTTGGGCGACCATGGCCTCAAAGGCCTTGATGTGCATAAAAAACTGGCCCTTGTCGTCGCAGGCTCCGCGGGCAAAAATGGCGCCGTTCGGGTGAATCGGGGTGCTGCGCACCTCGGGCTCAAACGGCGGAGTCGTCCACAGGTTTAAGGGGTCGGCGGGCTGCACGTCGTAGTGGCCGTACACGAGCACGGTAGGACGCGAAGGGTCGACGAAGTACTCGCCGTACACGACCGGGTAACCGGGAGTGGAGCAAACTTCAACGTTTTGGGCTCCGGCCTGAGTCAAGAAGCCCGACACCGCATCGGCGGTTGCCAGGACGGAGTCCTTGTAGGCGGGGTCCGCCGAAATACTTGGCAGGCGAAGAAGGGTAAAAAGCTCGTCGAGAAAGCGCTGACGGTGCTGGGAAACGTACGAATCAATCATGATTCGAAGGTACAATCCGCATGGCCTATGCGTTGTATCTTTCCCTTCGAAACCGTGCAAAAACTACTCCTAGTTCTTTCGCTCGCCTTCGGACTTCGCGCTGGGGGCCAAAACATCGTGGTGAACTCGACTTCGCCGCGAAACGACCCGATGTGGTTGGTTCAAAACGTGCTCGTCGGTCCCAACCTCTTTGTCTACTCGCCGTTGAACGCATTTGGCTTGCCGGTTCCGCAGCCGCCCTCCGTGCAGTTGGGCAAGTTTACCTGCACCAACCCCGCCTTTGGTCTCGACAGCGGAATCGTTATGGTCACGACCGACGCCATCGACGTGGTTCCCGGTCAAAGCGGAACGTTTACTACGTTTCCTACCCAAACGCCGAGTGCCAACTTGACTACGGTCCTCAATACGATCGGATCTTCGGCATCAAGCCAGTACGACCGTGCGTCCATCCAGTTCAACTTTTTGGCCAACGGCGACAGCGTGCAGTTTGACTACATTTTTGGTTCCAAAGAATACACCAGCTACACCTGTTCTGGGTTTAACGACGTCTTCGGTTTTTTCTTGATCGGACCCGGCATCAACGGTATGCCGATGTACCATCCCAACGGAAGCCTCCGCATCGACACGGTCAACCTTGCGGTCATTCCGGGCACGACCACGCCGGTTGCCGTGAACACCATCAATCAAGGCTATCCCTCGGGGGGCAATTCCGCCTCCAATTGCTTGACGGCCAACCCGAACTACGTGGCGCACGCCACCTACTACAACGCCAATACGGGCGGATCGAGCATCGTCAACCTCGAGGGATTTACCGACGTCTTTCGGGCCAAGGCCGGGGTAGCGTGCGGTGTTCCCTACACCATCAAATTGATGATTGCCGACGTGAGCGACGGAGCCCTAAATTCGGCCGTATTCCTCGGGGCCCGCTCGTTCAAGCTGCCCGAAATCAACCTGACGCCCACCACCAACGCGGGAGCCTCCTTCAGCGACACGGTGATGGTCGAAGGCTGTGCCAAAAGCTACTTGCTCTTTGAGCGCAAAGGGGCCACGAGCGACACCCTTATTGCCCATTTCAACTACGTGGGCAGTGCGGTCCCGGCCGACTTTGTGGGCGGATTGCCAGATACCCTGATATTGTACCCCGGTCAGAAGACCGACACCTTGTGGTTTCAGCCCGTGGACGACGGAATTACCGAGCCCCTGGAGCTCCTGCGCGTGCGCATGATGCCGGTTTCGACGGACTGCGCCGTGTACCCCGCCGACTCGGTCGACATTTGGATTCGCGATCGGGTAGGGGTGCAGGCAGCGCTCGCCATTGACCAGGGAAACGACACCCTCGCCTGCCCCGGTTCGGTGACGCGGTTGCGGGCAACCCTGTCGGGCGGAGAAGGAAACCGCTGGGGACACTGGGAGTCCGACACCCTTCAAACCACCCTGCTCACCGTAGCTCCGCCCGTGACGACGACGTTTCGCTACCACAGTTGGGATGAGTGCAGCACCGTTCCGCGGGTAGACAGCATTACCATCTACGTCGAGCCCTACGACTCCATCCGCACCGAGTCCGACACCCTGTACCTCTGTCCGGGTGACGCCGTAACCCTTCGTGCGCGCTCGCAGTTCGGCAAAGGCCAGCGCACGACCAAGTGGATCAACGGTCCGACCGACACGCTGTGGACGGTAACTCCGCCCTCGAGCCAGTGGTACCGGTACCGGGTGACCGACAACTGCCTCATCACGCAAGACGACTCGGTGTATGCCTGGGTCGTGCCGAGTCCCGTAGCGTCGTTCACGTACCTGCAAGACCCCGGAAACCCTCTTGACGTGGGATTCACGAATTATTCGACCGACACGCTGAACGTGCGATGGTACTTTGGCGATGGCGATACCTCGGCCAAGGTTCATCCTCGCCACGTGTACGGACGTCCGGGCACCTACTGGGTGGGGCTCGCCGTGCGCGACACCTTAGGCTGCAGCGACAGCGCGGCCTACCCTGTCGAGCTCAAGATGGACCACTACGTGTACATTCCGTCGGCCTTCACGCCCAACAACGACGCGGTCAACGAGCGCTTCAGCATTGTGGCCACGGGCATCGACCGCATGGAGTGGGCGGTGTTTAACCGCTGGGGTCTGCAGGTCTTTCACAGCAGCGAGGATCCCAACGGTTGGAACGGCACCTACGGGGGCGAAAAGGTTCCTGCTGGCCCCTACAGCTACCGCTTGTTTATTTGGCTGCCCGATGGGCTCGTTGAAGAACGCCGCGGCATGTTCACGGTGTTCCGCTAGCTCGGTTACCAGAGCGGAATAAGTCCCAAACTCAGGGCCAAGATCACCTTATAGGCCCACTGGTTGCGCACCCTCAGGCGGCGCTCTTCGCTGGCCGAATGCGGAATCTGGCGTCGTTCCCACTGCCGGCGCCATTCTAAGGCAATAAGGGTAAGCGCCAGCGGAAGTCCGCGCACAAAACCCGGCCACGAGTGGGGGAGCAGGGCGGCCGTCAGAAGGAGCAAGGGAGCGAAGGCGAGCAGGCTCACGATGAGCGAGCCACCGACCCCGTAGCCCCAGCGTTTGTGGGAATACAAAAACACGAGCAGGGCATAGAATCCAAAGCCCAGCGCAATCGGCAGTTGGAGCGTGGCGAGGGAGACCAGCACGGCCAAACCATAAAAGCTAAACGCAAGCTGCATTCCGTACTTGCGGGCGACCGGGCGCTCGAGTAGGGTTTGCCAAGGGCGCTCAATCAGGTCGCGCTCGAGGTCATAAAAGCTATTGAACAGCGAGCCCCCGGCCACAATGAGGGCGGTGGTGAGCACTACTCCTCCCAGCGTCCACCAGGCCACCGGACCCTCGCCGCGGAGCAGCGTGGTTGCGGCCAATCCCTGGGCGACCGCCAAAAACAAGATGTGCGTCCAGCGTACGAGGCTTAAAAAGGCCGTGAGGCGAAGGAGTATTTTGGTGCGCCGCCGCATGACGTTCGCTTAAAAGCGAAGAACGACGTCCATTCGGTGCGGGGCGAGCTCGGCCTTAGCCTGCTCGAGGTCGGGCGCGAAGCCCAGAATGTAGCCTCCGCCTCCCGAGCCGCAAAGCTTCAGGTAGTATGCATTGGTGTCGATTCCCTTTTGCCACAGGCTGTGTTAGTCGTGCGGAATCATCGGTCCGAAGTTTTCCAGTACGAGTCCGCTCAGCTTTTTGAGCTCGCGCAGCAACTCGTCGGTTTTTCCGGCCAGAAACGCCGAAACGCAGGCGTCGTTGTACTTCTTGAACTGCTCGGTCATGAGGCGGCGAAAACCCTCCTCCTTGAGCTTGTCCATGAAAATCTGAACCATGGGCTGCGTTTCGCCCGGAGCGCCCGAGTTGAGCAAGAAAATGCCTCCTTGGCCGTCGTGCGGAAGGCTGGGCATCGAAACGGTACCCAAATCTTCGGAGGAGCGCACCAGCAGCGGCAACTGCAGGTAGCAGATCGTGGGATCCATTCCCGAACTCTTGCCGTGGAAGTAGCATTCCATCTGGGCCATTTCAGCCTTCAGCGCTTTGAGCTTTAGGGCGTCGTTAGCGGCCTCCAGCGGCAAGGGGTTTCGTGCGTAGCGCGCATAGAGCGCGGCCACCATGGCCCCCGACGACCCAACGCCATAACCTTGGGGTATGCTCGAGTCAAAGTAAAGCCCGCGCTCCAGATCGGCGCGTAGGGCGCGCAAATCCAAATCTGCGGACAGCGTGCCCAGAGCCTGAAGCTCTTCGAGGTAGGCGGCAAATCGGTCCAGCGAAGCATTGCTTTCGCGCTGATCGTAGCTCGCTTCGCCTTCGGGCAGGCGAAGAACGCCTGAAAAACTCGTGTAGGGTATCGAGAGCGCCATGGCGTCGCGAATGACGCCGTACTCCCCAAAAAGGAGAATTTTTGCGAAGTACTTGGTGCTCAGATTCATTGCTGCAAAGATACCGGTCCTTGGCCCACGCGGTCCGCAATTGTGCGGCCGTCTTTGCACCAAGGTTTTACCTGATCTTCAACAAACGAACGCGCCGTTTGTTCAAATGCCGCAGGGTAAAGGATGTGCACGTTGGCTCCCGCGTCCAACGTGAAGCTTATGGGGACGCCCGACTCGCGTCGGTACGCGCGGATCGCCTCAATAATGTGCAGCGTATTGGGCCGCATTAAAATGTAGCTCGGCTGGCTTGACATCATCAGACCGTGCAGCGTAAGCGCTTCGAGCTCCACCAGCTCCATAAAAGCGTCGAGGTCGCCCGCCGCCAAAATGGGCTTCAATGCTGCGAGGTGCCCATGGGCTTGGGCAAAACGTTGCTCGCGGAACGGATGGGCTTCCATCAGCTGGTGCCCGGCCGTGCTGCTGACCGCTTTTTGACCAACGTCGACCAGGGCCACGGTGTCGCGGTAGGTGCGGAATACTTCGTGCACCGCATCCGCGTAGGGCACGCCAAAGTCTTGGGACGATCTGTCCACTGAGGGGGTTTCGCCCCAAACCACAAGTCCGCCGTACACCGATCGGCAGGCGCTACCCGAGCCCAGCCTTGCCAGCACGGAGGCTTCTTGGCGCGGATCGGCCACTTCGTGGCCGAGTTTGGCCGCCAAATCCACCACACAAAGCGCTAGGGCGCTCATTCCCGAAGCGCTGCTCGCAATGCCCGATGAGTGCGGAAACGTGTTGTGCGTGTTCACCCGAAGCCCGTAGCGAAGAATCCACGGATGGCGGTCGGCGATGCGCTCCACGAACTGCGCCACCTTCGGAACAAAACTCGGCGTGTCCACCCCATCCAATACGACGCTGATCCCCGCTGCTTCGGTGAGTTCGAGCGTCGTTTCGGTCGCGCAGGCGTCCAACGTAAAGCTGACCGAAGGGTTGCTCGGCAGCTGCACGCCGTATTTGCCCCAGTATTTTACCAGGGCAATATTCGAAGGGGCGCGGAAGGAGGACTTCATTGGGTTGGCTGCTCGTTGCTGGTTGCTCGTTGCTAGTTGCTGGTTGCTGGCTGCTGGTTGCTGGTTGCTAGTTGCTAGTTGCTGGTTGCTGGTTGCTGGTTGCTGGTTGCTAGTTGCTGGTTGCTGGTTTTGGCTTCAACGGTAAACCCGAAGCGAGCAGCTAGAACCAATTTATGCACTTACGTCTTCGACTTCGGGTGCGATTTTTTTCACCATGCCCTGCAGGGCTTTGCCCGGACCCACTTCATAAAAGTGCGTTGCTCCGTCGTGGACCATGGCCAGTACCGATTGGGTCCAGCGCACGGATCCGGTGAGTTGGGCCTTGAGGTTAGCTCGGATCGCTTCGGGGTCGCTCACCGGTGCGGCCACCACGTTCTGGTAGATGGGGCAGCGCGGAGCCTGCAGCGCCACGGCATCCAACGCCTCGGCGAGGCGCGCGCGGGCCGGTTCCATAAGCGGGCTGTGAAACGCCCCGCCCACCGGCAAAATCAACGCCCGCTTGGCCCCGGCCGCGCTGCATGCAGCGCACGCGGCTTCCACCGCGGCGCGCGCGTCACTGATCACCAACTGGCCGGGCGAATTGTAGTTCGCGGGAACCACCACGCCAGACGTTTCGGCACAAATCTGCTCGACAACCTCGTCGGCGAGGCCCAAAATCGCGGCCATCGTTGACGGCTCGGCATCGCAGGCATCCTGCATGGCGCGGGCGCGCTCCGCCACCAGGCGAAGCCCATCATCAAACTTTAGCGCTCCGGCGGCTACGAGGGCAGAAAACTCGCCGAGCGAGTGGCCGGCCACCATGTCGGGTTGAAAATCGGCTCCGAGCGACGCGGCCTTGATTACGCTGTGCACAAAAATTGCGGGCTGCGTCACTTTGGTTTGCGTAAGGTCCTCCATGCTGCCGTGAAACATCAGGTCGGTCAACCCAAACCCGAGCACGGCGTCGGCTTGCGCAAACAAATCACGGTGCGCGTCAAACAGGTCCTGACCCATCCCTGGGGCTTGGGCACCTTGGCCCGGAAAAACATAGGCTTTTTTCATAGGACTAAATAAATCAAAAGCCCAGGAGGGCATTAAAGGAAACTTACTCGCCGTAGTACTCCACGGCATTGTTTTCGGTTTCGACGACCCGCACGCAGTGCAGCGCAGCCCCAAATCCGGCTACGGGTGCGGCCAGCTGCTTCCAAATTTCCATGGCGAGGTTTTCGGTCGACGGCAAAATTCCGAGCATAAACGTCGCGTCGTGGTTGAGGTGCTTGTGGTCGAGCGGCTCGATCACGTACTTCATCATGAGCGCTTTTAGGTCGACCAGGTTCATCACAAAACCGGTCAGCGGATTCACCTGGCCTTTGACCGTAACCCAAACCTCGAAGTTGTGTCCGTGGCCGTAATCCCACGAACACTTGCCAAAAAGGCGCTGGTTCTCCTCGGGGCTGAGGGCCTCGTTGTACAGGCGGTGCGCGGCGCTGAACACCTCGCGACGTTGAATGTGCACCACGGATTACTTGGCTTTAACCAACTTCGTCTTCAGGGGCTTGCCGGGCGCAGTGCGGAACGCTACCTGGGCCGCCGTGGCATCCTTGGCTCCGGGAACCGACACGCGAAGGCTTGATTCGCCTTTGGTTCCGAGCGCGACTTCATCGCGGGTGGCGTACTTCACCTGAAACGCGGGGCTCGACCAGCTTCCGTTTTGCTCCACCTGAACCGATTGAATGCTCAAGGACTGCTGAACCGGCTTGGTCACGTTGATCTGCAGGCCTTCGGCCGTAGCGCTCAGCGCAAATTTTGGAGCGCCGCAACTCGCCAGGGTGCTCACCGCCAGGGCAAGAACGCCCAATCGAAAGGTTCGTGTTGAAATCATGCTGCAAAGGTCGCAAATTACCACGAACCTGAAGCGCCGCCTCCGCCAAAACTTCCGCCGCCGAAGCCACCGAAGCCGCCTCCGCCAAAGCCGCCGCCGCCTCGTCCGCCAAATCCACCGCTGGAAGGAAATCCGCCCATCGGGCCAAACCACATACCGCGGGACCCGCTGCCGCCGCCCCACCCGCCTGAATTGCCTCGGCGTGCCAGCACGATGAAGGCCACAACGGCGACAATAACTGCACCTACCGGAAAACGCCGTTCCTTTTCAGAACTTGCCGCGTCAAATTGGCCGGACAGGCGTTGCGCCACTTCGGTAGCGACCGCCTCGAGGCCAGCGGCATAGGATTGTTCGCGAAAGGCGGGCTTCAGCGTGTTTTCAATAAGTTGGTGGCTGACGAGGTCGGTAATGGTGGGTTCCAAGCCACGGCCCACCTGTATAGCCATTTTGCGATCGTCGAGGGCGATCAGCACGAGCATTCCGTTGTCGGTTTCGGCTTGGCCAATGCCCCAGGCCTCTCCGGTTTGGGCCGCCACGAAGTTGAGGTCGTCGTTGACGCGGTCGACAAAAAGCACCGCAATTTGGGTGGAAGTCGAGTCGTTGATGGCGGCGAGCACTGATTCGAGGCGTGCTTCTTCGTCGGGCTGTAGCACGGGCCTAACGCCGCGCCACACCACAAGTCCCTCGCTGGGGCTGGGTTTTTCCCAGGGTTGAGCATGGAGCCCTGCGCTGAGAAGGAGCAAAAGTCCGAGCAGCCTCATCCGCGCGACACTTCGTTGCTGAGTTCGTCGCGGTCGCGGGTGCCTTGGTGCGGAAAATGCTCGGCGAGTGCCCGGCCGGCTTCGGCGATGCCGAATTCCAGGGCCTCTACCCAGCGACCTGCTCGCAGCTCAGGGACCATCGCGTCGCGAATTCCATCCCAGAACGATTGGCCTACGCGGTCGTGGATGCCTTGGTCACCGAGCACGGCAAATTTGTGGCTTTCGAGCGCGAGGTAAAACAAAATTCCGTTGCGCTCGGCGGTGCGGTGCATACCTAGGGTGCGAAAGGCCTTTTGGGCATCGTTAAGGGCATCGCCGCTGCACGTGCTGTTGAGGTGCACGCGCACTTCACCCGAGGTAACGCGCTCAGCCGCCTCAATGGCTGCGACGATGCGCTGTTCCTCTTCGGGTTGGACCTTCATTACTCGAAGCTCACTTCAGGGGCGTCTTGGGCCTCGGCTTCGGCTTCAAAGTAGCCGCGGGCTTCAAATCCGCCCATGGCCGCCACGATCGACGTGGGAATGCGCTTCACGGCCGAGTTGTAGGTGCGAACCTGCTCGTTAAAGCGGTCGCGCTCAACGTTAATGCGGTTTTCCGTGCCTTCGAGCTGCGACTGCAGGGCCAAAAAGTTTTGGTTGGCCTTGAGGTCGGGGTAGCGTTCCACCGACACGAGCAGGCGGCTCAGGGCGCCCTTGAGTTCGCCTTGGGCTTTTTGGAAGGCGGCTACTTTTTCGGGGGTGAGGTCGTCGGCCGAAATTTGAACCGAAGTGGCCTTAGAGCGCGCTTCGATCACACCGGTCAGGGTTTCTTGCTCAAAGTCAGCGTAGCCTTTCACGGTTGAAACAAGGTTCGGAATGAGGTCCGCGCGACGCTGGTAGGCCGACTGCACATTGGCCCATTGGCTTTCGGTGCCTTCGCTGAGGCCAACCAAGCGGTTGTAGGCGCCCACGCTCCACAGAATGAGCAAGACAAATACGCCTAAGACAGAAAGCAAAATGATCGTTGAACGGTTCATGGTAAGGTTTTGATGGTTTTAACGAATTGATCTAATTCGGCCTTCACCTTCTGCAAACGCCGTACCACGTCTTCGTGGTCGATTTGGTCTTCAGGTGCATGCTTCAGCTTGAGCCGTGCGCCCTCGAGGGTGAATCCGCGCTCCTTCACCAAATAGTGAATTTGGCGGAGTTTTTCCATGTCTTTGGCCGTGTACTTGCGGGCGCCCGATTCGGATTTTTTAGGCTGGAGTTCAGGGAACTCTTTCTCCCAAAACCGAAGCGTCGACGTTTTGAGGTCAAACATCGCGGCGGCTTCGCCGATGGAGTAGTAGCGCTTGGTGAATTCCGTCGGAATCATCAGTCGAGGGATTGGTTGTTGGCGGCCGCCTGCGCAAGCAGCTGGTTGTACTGGGCCGGGGTGAGGTCGTTAAAGAAGAAGTTGATGGGGTTGACGCGCTGTCCTTTGTAAATGACTTCGTAGTGGAGGTGGGGGCCCGTCGACTTGCCCGTGTTGCCCACGTAGCCAATGAGGTCGCCGCGCTTGATGCGTTGGCCTTGACGGCGCACGACTTTGCTCATGTGGGCATACAGCGTGTGGTAGCCGTACCCGTGGCTAATCGTGAGGTGCTTGCCAAATCCGCGACCTCCGTAAAGTTCGTTGGAGACCACGACGCCGTCTGCGGTGGCGTAGATGGGGGTTCCTTGACGGGCCGAAAAGTCGATGCCCTGGTGCATTTTGCTCACCTTAAACATGGGATCGACGCGGTAACCGAAGCCCGACGAAAGCTTGATGCCGGGCTGGTCTTTAACTGGGCGAATGGCGGGCAAAGCCTCGAGGATTTGTCCTTTTTTCTGGGCCAACTCTGCGACTTCGTCGAGGCTGGCCGAGTGCACCGCGAGGCGTTTTTTCAGATCGTCGACGCGCCGAAGGCTCCGTTCGAGTAGGGTCTCGTTGGAAAGTCCGCGGATGTGTTCGTAGTTCGAACCGCTTGTGGGAAGTCCGCCCTGGCGCACCCACGTGGCCGGAGGTTCCGACTCGAGAATGACGCGGTAGATTTCGTTGTCGCGCCGTTCCAGCTCCTCAATTACGGTCGAAAGTTCCACCATCTGATCCTCGAGTTCGGAGTAGGTCTGTTCCGAAATTTCGAGCTGGCGCTTCAGCGCTCGTTCCTGCGGAGAATCCATGAAGTACTGAATGGCGAAGAAGAAAATCAGCCCCATGAGCATTGAACCAAGCAGGAACAAGGAGGTGTCGCGCAGAATGTGCTTCCACGTGCGCTCGACCTTGTGGTAGGCGAGGGTCAATGGGTCGTAGATGTACTTAGCGCGGCGCATACTTTTGTATCCTTCAAAAGTAGGCAAAACCACCCGCATGAATCCGACTGAACTCCGCCAGGCATACCTTGACTTTTTTGCGTCGAAAGGCCACGTAATTGTGCCTTCGGCGCCCC
>JACCDL010850824.1_pt1 | contig 18241 bp, 19 predicted proteins | sample 7441931 | NCBI WGS metagenome assembly JACCDL01 (sample SAMN15323437, study PRJNA562643) | freshwater metagenome | isolation source: river surface water | place: USA:Blue River Watershed | collected 2017-08-16 | reverse complement strand
GGATGAGGTGCCGATGAATCTCTTCCGACTCGGCTTCTGAGAGGCCTGTTGGGCCGACTTTATCTGACATGGTGTTATCTCCTTGAAAGATCTCACGTCCGTGCAAAACCCGCACGAGGGTTATTCATGGCCCCCATGGCCACAAATTCTTAAAAACCTATTTACCTTGTTGTTATTCTAAGTTGACATCTTTAGCTGTCAACCATTATTTACATTATTTCTTGGACAAAACCAAGTTACAGTCGGTTTGGCGCAAGCCCTTGAATTCATTGAGTTATTTGTCGTGAACACCCATTTTTCAGGCTATACAGGCCGATTTGCACCCTCTCCCACCGGGCCTTTGCACGCCGGTTCCCTGGTCGCTGCCCTGGCCAGTTGGCTGGATGCCCGCGCCCATGACGGGCACTGGTTGGTACGGATGGAAGATGTGGATCAACCGCGATGTGTGCCTGGCGCAGCCGAGCAAATCCTGCATCAGTTGGCGCTTTGTGGCTTGGTGTCAGACGTTCCCGTGCTCTGGCAATCCACGCGCCAAGATGCTTATCAAGCCGCGTTGGATACGCTGGTGACACGGGGCTGGGCCTATCCCTGTGGCTGTTCGCGCAAAGACATCGAGGAATTTCAGGCGCAACTGGGCACAGACCGCAGCAGGCACACGGCAGCGGTCTACCCAGGCACTTGCCGCGATGGATTGAAGGGAAAAACCGCCCGTGCTTGGCGATTGAATGTGCAACTCGTCTTGGACGATCTGCAACTTCCCACCCCCTGGCGATGGCACGACCGCCGACTGGGAGATCAGCATCAAGACCTGGCCCAAGCGGTGGGCGACTTTGTCTTGAAACGGGCCGACGGCCTGTGGGCCTACCAATTGGCGGTGGTGGTGGACGATGCCGCGCAGACCATCTCCCATGTGGTGCGCGGGGAAGACTTGGCCGACAACACCCCCCGGCAGATGCTGCTGCAACATGCGCTGGGCTTGCCATCCCCCGCCTACATGCACACGCCCCTGGTCTTGGGCGCCAATGGGGAGAAGCTCAGCAAGCAAAACGGCGCGCAAGCCCTGAATCTGCAAGATCCCTTGACCGCATTGAACCAGGCCGCTGACGTGCTGGGCTTGCCGCCTTGTCCTGCGACGCTGGGTGCGACATCTGTCCAAGCGGCGCTGGATTCATGGGTCAGGCAGTGGCGCAGCACGGCAAACTAGCTCGTCATGGCGAGGCCTATCTGCCATAGCGAGCAAAGATTGCTTCGCTGCGCTCGCAATGACGAGAAATCGCAATGACGCCATTGTGAGGGTGTCTGTCATTGCGAGTCCGTCTGTCATAGCAGGCCTATCCGTCATTGCGAGGCCGAAGGCCGAAGCAAACCCACCGCCATAATCCCCAAATCGCTGCCAACAAGCCTCTCATGACCGCCCCACCCGCCCATATCACCCACCCCAAAACCATCAAAAGCTTTGTCACACGCGCCGGACGCACCACCACCGGGCAGGCCAAGGCTTTGCAGGAGTTGGGGCCGCGGTTCGTGCTGCCTTATCAACAAGCGGCGATGAATGCCAGCGAGGTTTTTGATCGCAGCGCACCGCTGATCTTGGAAATTGGCTTTGGCATGGGTGACGCCACCGCCCATATCGCGGGTGTTCGCCCAGAGGACAACTTCCTGTGTTGCGAAGTGCACGAACCCGGCGTGGGCGCCTTGCTCAAGCGCATGGGCGAGCAACACCTGAGCAACATCCGCATCCTGCAACACGACGCGGTCGAAGTGCTGGAACACATGCTCACCCCTGACAGCTTGGACGGGGTGCACATCTTTTTCCCTGACCCCTGGCACAAAAGCCGCCACCACAAGCGGCGTTTGATCCAAGCGCCCTTTGTGCAGCAACTGCTGCAACGCATGAAACCGGGTGCCTACCTGCACGTGGCCACCGATTGGCAGCCATATGCAGAGCAAATCCTGGGGGTGCTGCAAGCTGAAAGCGGTCTGGTCAACGCCAGCAGCCGCCCTGATGGCTATGCCGATCAACCCGCTTACCGCCCACTCACCAAGTTTGAAAACCGGGGCTTGAAGCTTGGCCACGGCGTTTGGGACCTGGTGTTTCGCCGCCCCTAGCCATGCTGCGCCCGCCCATGCTGAATGGGGTCAGCGCCAGCATGGTGGCGGTCCCGCAGGGTGTTTGGCCAGATGTGCTGGCCTTTTTGGTGGCACGTTTCCCCGCCATCCCTGAGCGCGTGTGGACAGAGCGATTGATGCACGGCTTGGTGCTGAATGCCCAGGGCGAGACGTTGCATGCCCAATCTCCTTGTATTGGTGGCGAACTGCTCTATTACTACAGGCAAGTCCCCCAAGAACCCAGCTTGCCCGAATGGGAAACCGTGTTGTTCGAGGACGAGCATCTGTTGGTGGCCGACAAGCCGCATTTCATGCCAGTCACGCCTGCAGGGCGCTATCTGCACAGCAGCTTGCTGGTGCGGCTCAAACAGCAAACCGAATGCGACAGCCTCACACCGCTGCACCGCCTCGACCGGGAAACCGCAGGCGTGGTGGTGCTGTGCAAACGTCCACAAGACCGAGCGGCCTACCATGCCTTGTTCAGCGAGCGGCAGGTGAACAAGGTCTACGAAGCGGTGTCGACAGGCATGCCCGTTGTTCAACTGCCGACTGTGCGCCGAAGTCGCTTGGTGGCAGACGCGCAGTTTTTCCGCTCGTGCGAGGTCGAGGGTGCGCCCAACAGCGAAACGCGGATTTCTGTGCTTCGCCAGCTGCCTCAAGGTGCGCTTTACCAACTGGAACCCCATACTGGGCAACGTCACCAGTTGCGCATCCACATGATGGCCTTGGGCTTGCCCATTGCTGGCGACCAGTTCTACCCCGAGGTGTTGCGCGGCCCTGATGAAGCCGAAGACTACAGCCAAGCCTTGCAATTGCTGGCCCGGCGCATTGTTTTCAATGATCCGGTCACCGGGGAATTGAGGGATTGGTCCAGCCGCAGGGTGTTGGCAAAGGCGAGGTGATGGCTTCGTCGCTGAGCTCCTCGCAAAGACGGTAGGTTGCTTCGTCGCTGCGCTCCTCGCAAAGACGGTAGGTTGCTTCGTCGCTGCGCTCCTCGCAATGACGCTTCGAGATGACCGATGCGTCATTGCGAAGGGCAAAGCCCTGAAGCAATCTCAGCAGCTCAAAGCCGCTCTGCCACCCACGCCTGCACACTCGCCAAGGCCTTGTCCAGGCCCTTCGGGTCGGTGCCACCGGCCATCGCCATGTCGGGCTTACCGCCGCCCTTGCCGCCCACCTGCTGTGCCACAAAGTTGACCAACTCGCCTGCCTTGACCTTGCCCAAGGTGTCTGCGGTCACGCCTGCGGCCAACTGCACCTTGTCGCCATCCACACTGGCCAACACCACCACCGCGGTTTTGAGCTTGTTTTTCAACTGGTCCAAGGTGTCGCGCAAGGCTTTGGCGTCTGCCCCAGGCAGCAAGGCCGCGAGCAGCTTGACGCCCTTGACCTCGATGGCCTGGCTCAACATGTCGTCGCCCTGAGACGCCGCCAATTTGCCTTTGAGCGCGGTCATGTCTTTTTCCAGGCTGCGCACCTGCTCCAACACCTGCGCCAAGCGGGCATTGAGTTCCTGCGGCGTGGCTTTCAAAGCGCCAGCCGCTTGGGCCACGGTGTCTTCCAAAGATTGCAAATAGGCCAGCGCATGTGTGCCGGTCACCGCCTCCATGCGGCGCACACCCGCGGCCACGCCGCTCTCGGCCACCACCTTGAACAAGCCAATATCGCCCGTGGCACCCACATGGGTGCCGCCGCACAACTCGCGGCTGGAACCGATGTCCAGCACCCGCACCGTGTCGCCGTACTTTTCGCCAAACAGCATCATGGCGCCTGTTTTTTGGGCGGATTCGATGTCCATCACCCGGGCTTGTGTGTCGGCGTTGGCCAAAATTTCGGCATTCACCTTGGCCTCGATCTGACGAATTTCATCGTCGGTCACTGGGGCGTTGTGGGCAAAGTCGAAGCGGGTGCGCTGGTCGTTCACCAACGAGCCTTTTTGCTGCACATGCGCACCCAGCACCTCGCGCAAAGCTTTGTGCATCAGATGGGTGGCGCTGTGGTTACGCACCGTGGCAGCGCGCACCTCGGCATTCACCCGTGCCGTGAGGTGGTCGCCCACCTTGATGCTGCCCTGCGCCACATGGCCATGGTGGCCAAACACATCGGCCTTGATCTTCAAGGTGTCTTCCACCACAAATTGAGCCGCTTTGACCGATTCGCCTGCCAGCAGCCAACCCTGGTCGCCCACCTGGCCGCCACTCTCAGCATAGAAAGGCGTGGTGCTGAGCACCACGACACCGAGTTGCTCGGCCTTCAGCTCGGAAACCGACACACCATCCAAATAAAGCGCGGTCACCTCGGCCTGGGCTTGTAAGTGTTCGTAGCCTACGAATTCATTACCCGCCCCGGTGTACTCCAAGGCGCGGTCCATCTTGAATTTGCCGGCTGCACGGGCCTGGGCTTTTTGTTTTTCCATGGCGGCGGCAAAGCCCGCTTCATCCACCGACAAGCCCCGTTCGCGGCAGACATCGCCGGACAAATCCAACGGAAAACCATAGGTGTCATGCAGCTTGAAAGCCACTTCACCAGGAAGCACTTTCACGCCACCGGCCAAAGCCGCATCCAAAATCTCCATGCCGTTTTCCAGCGTCTCGTAAAAACGCTCTTCTTCGGCCTTGAGCACCGCCATGATGCGATCGGCCTGTTGCGCCAAGCTGGGATAGGCCTCGCCCATCAGGGCCACCAAATCGGGCACCAGCTTGTGGAAGAAAGGCGTTTTTTGGCCCAACTTGTAGCCGTGGCGGATGGCGCGGCGGATGATGCGACGCTGCACATAGCCACGCCCTTCATTGCTGGGTATCACGCCGTCGCTCACCAAAAAAGCGGTGGCACGGATGTGGTCGGCGATCACACGCAAGGAGCTGTTGTGAAGGTCTTGGCAGCCGGTTTCGCGGGCCGCCGCCTTGATGAGGGTGTCGAACAGGTCAATTTCATAGTTGCTGTGCACATGCTGCAAGATGGCAGCCAGACGCTCCAAGCCCATGCCGGTGTCCACGCAGGGTGCAGGCAGTTTTTTCAGTGAGCCATCGGGCTGCATGTCGAACTGCATGAACACGTGGTTCCAAATTTCGATGTAACGGTCGCCGTCTTCGTCCGGGCTGCCTGGGGGGCCGCCTGCCACTTCAGGGCCGTGGTCGTAAAAAATCTCGGAGCACGGACCGCAAGGGCCGGTGTCGGCCATCATCCAAAAGTTGTCCGAGGCGTACTTGGCTCCCTTGTTGTCGCCAATGCGCACGATGCGCTCTGCGGGAATGCCAATCTCTTGGTGCCAAATGTCGTAGGCCTCATCGTCATCGATGTAGACCGTGACCCAGAGTTTCTCAGCCGGGAGTTTGTAGACCTGGGTCAACAGTTCCCAGCCCCATTTCAGGCTGTCGCGCTTGAAATAGTCGCCAAACGACCAGTTACCCAACATCTCAAAAAACGTGTGGTGACGTGCGGTGTAGCCCACGTTTTCCAAGTCATTGTGTTTGCCCCCAGCACGCAAACAGGCTTGCACCGAAGCCGCCCGCACATAGGAGCGCTTGTCCTCGCCCAAAAACACGTCTTTGAACTGCACAATGCCCGAGTTGGTGAGCATCAGCGTGGGGTCATTGCCTGGCACCAAGGGGCTGGAGGCCACCACGGTGTGGGCGCGGGCCGCGTAAAAGTCCAAAAAGCTTTGCCGAATATCGGCGACAGAAAAACGGGGAGTGGTCATGAACGGGTGCAATCTGAGGGGGCGCCGCCGGGGCGAAGGCCCTGGTGTCGTGCGGGGCAAATTATAGGTTTGCGCCTGCTCGCCATGTGTGGCAAGGCACGCAAGCGGTTTTTGATTTGTGCCATCATCCTGCCACCTTATTTAGAACATCAAAAGACGCCCTGTTTCATGGACATGACCACCTCCCCCCTGTCGCTGCTGAACGACCCCAGCTTGCTCAAAACCGATGGCCTGATCAACGGCCAATGGGTGACTGGCAATGCCCGCTTTGAGGTGCACGACCCCAGCAACGGCCGCTTGTTGACGACCGTGGCCAACCTCGGGCCCGACCATGCCAGTCAAGCGATCCAGGCTGCCAACGCCGCTTGGCCTGCTTGGCGCGGCAAAACCGCCAAAGAGCGCAGCATCATCCTGCGCCAGTGGTTCGATTTGCTGGTCGCCAACCAAGATGATTTGGCCCGCATCCTCACCGCCGAGCAAGGCAAACCGTATGCCGAGGCCAAGGGCGAAGTGGCCTATGGGGCCAGTTTTGTCGAGTGGTATGCCGAGGAGGCCAAACGGGTCAATGGCGAAACCCTGCCCCAGTTCGACAACAACCGACGCCTCTTGGTGCTGCAGCAACCCATCGGGGTTTGCGCCGCCATCACGCCTTGGAACTTCCCGTTGGCCATGATCACCCGCAAAGTCGCACCCGCCTTGGCAGCAGGCTGCCCGGTGGTCATCAAACCGGCAGAGCTCACGCCGCTCACCGCTTTGGCCGCCGCTGAACTGGCGGTGCGTGCTGGCATTCCCGCCGGTGTGCTCAATGTATTGGTCGCCGACAGCGACAACAGCATCGCGATCGGCAAGGTCATCTGTGACAGCGACCTGGTGCGCCACCTCAGCTTCACCGGTTCCACCGAGGTGGGTCGCATTCTCATGGCGCAATCAGCACCTACCGTGAAAAAACTCTCGCTCGAGTTGGGCGGCAACGCCCCTTTCATCGTGTTCGACGACGCTGACATCGACTCGGCGGTGGAAGGCGCCATGGCCAGCAAATTCCGCAATGCCGGCCAAACCTGCGTGTGCGCCAACCGCATTTATGTGCAAGCCGCGGTGTACGACGCTTTCGTCAGCCGATTCGCGGCCAAGGTCAAAGCATTGAAGGTCGGCAACGGCTTCGAGGCCGGTGTGAACCAGGGCCCTTTGATTGAAGACGCGGCCTTGGACAAGGTCAAGCGCCACGTGGCCGACGCCATCGCCAAAGGTGGCAAGGTCTTGACGGGTGGCAAGCCGATGCAAGGCCAGTTTTTCGAGCCCACGGTCATCGCCGAGGCCAACGCGGACATGCTGTGCGCCAAGGAAGAAACCTTCGGCCCATTTGCCCCTGTGTTTCGCTTCCACACCGAGCAAGAGGCGATTGACGCTGCCAACAACACCGAATTTGGCTTGGCCAGCTATTTCTACAGCCGCGACATTGGCCGCATTTACCGGGTTGGCGAAGCCCTGGAATACGGCATGGTCGGCGTGAATGTGGGCATCATCGCCACCGAACATGTGCCTTTTGGCGGGGTCAAACAATCAGGTTTGGGACGCGAAGGCTCCAGGCATGGCATGTCCGAGTACCTGGAAATGAAATACCTCTGTGTTGGTGATATATCCATACAACGTGTATAAATACCCACACAAAGTGCATAATTAACAAAAATGATCGGAATAACATGGATAACCAACACATTTACCTGCGGTTTTTGAGCCTGTTGCACACGATTGAAGGCAAAGGTGAACTCCCCCAATTGGATTTGGATGCCAAAAAGTTGTTGGAAGTGATTGCTGTTCGACACACCCAAGGTCAACCCCTGACCGTGAGCGATGCCATGGCCCTCACCCACGTGGCCTCTCCTGCCACCATCCACCGCAAACTCGATTTGTTGCGTGAAATCGGCATGATTGAAACCCAATTTGAAGGCAGCAACCGCCGCACCAAGTATTTGCGCCCCACAACCCAAGCCGAGAAATACTTTGCGACGGTGGGTGAAGTGATGCACCAAGCCAATGCCGCCATCTGATCGTTCGCTGGCTTTGCAATGAAAAAAGCACCTGCATGCAGGTGCTTTTTTCATGACTGAACGGGTGTCAGATCAGCGTCACACCGGTTTTGCTTTGGATGAATTCGCGGCTCACGCCATCAGCCAGTTCCACCAATTTCAGTCCCTCTGGCGTGACATCCATCACCCCCAGGTCGGTGATGATGCGGTCCACCACCCCCACACCGGTCAATGGCAAGGTGCAAGTAGGCAAGATTTTCATGTCTTCGGTGCCATCTTTCTTCTTGGCCACGTGCTCCATCAAGATGATGACCCGTTTGACGCCCGCCACCAGGTCCATCGCTCCACCCATGCCCTTGATCATCTTGCCGGGGATCATCCAGTTGGCCAAATCGCCTTTTTCACTCACCTGCATCGCGCCCAAGATGGACAGGTTGATTTTGCCGCCGCGGATCATGGCAAAAGATTGATCGCTGCCAAAAATGGCTGACCCTGGGATGGTGGTCACGGTTTGTTTGCCCGCATTGATCAGGTCAGCGTTCACGTCCTCTTCATGCGGAAAGGGACCAATGCCCAGCATGCCGTTTTCGCTTTGCAGCCAGACCTCAAGGTGGTCGGGCACATGGTTGGCCACCAGCGTGGGAATGCCGATGCCTAAGTTGACGTAAAAACCGTCTTGCAATTCATGGGCTGCACGCGCAGCCATTTGGTCTTGGGTCCATGCCATTTCAAATCCTTGGGGTTCAGACGTTGCGTTCGGTGATGGTGCGCTTTTCAATGCGCTTTTCAGGCGTGGCATTGAGCACGATGCGGTGCACATAAATGCCAGGCAGGTGGATGTCGTCGGGTGCTAACTCGCCGTTAGCCACCATGCGCTCGACTTCCACCACGCAAATCTTGCCTGCCATGGCTGCAGCCGGGTTGAAGTTGCGCGCGGTGAGGTTGAAGCGCAAATTGCCAGACTGGTCGGCCACATCCGCTTTGATGAGCGAGACTTCAGGCACCAGCGAGCGCTCCATCACATAGGTTTCGCCGTCAAATTCACGCAATTCCTTGCCATCGGCCACCATGGTGCCCACGCCGGTCTTGGTGAAAAAAGCAGGGATGCCCGCGCCACCTGCGCGCAGTTTTTCTGCCAAGGTGCCTTGTGGCGTGAACTCCAATTCAAGCTCGCCGCAGAGGTACTGGCGCTCGAATTCTTTGTTTTCACCCACATAGCTGGCAATCATTTTTTTGATTTGCCGCGTGTCGAGCAATTTGCCCAAACCGAATCCATCAACACCTGCGTTGTTGGAGATGACTGTGAGGTTTTTCACACCCGAGTCGCGCAAGGCATCAATCAGGGCCTCGGGAATGCCGCACAAACCGAAACCGCCGACAGCCATCAACTGACCATCGGCCACGATGTCTCGGAGTGCCTCGGCGGCAGAGGGAAATACTTTGTTCAATCGAATCTCCTGAAAACGTGAATTCATTCTACGAGGGGCGTCTTGCATGAGACTGAACCCCGCCCACGCATAATCCAATCAGCCATAGGAGACCCCATGTCACGCTACCCTGCCCCCGAAATCCAAGACCTCCCCGATGACATCCGAGCCAAGGTCTTGGAAGTCCAAGAAAAAGCTGGCTTTGTGCCGCATGTGTTTTTGGCGTTGGCGCGTCGCCCGGCTGAATGGCGGGCATTTTTTGCCTACCATGACGCGCTGATGACCCCCGAGACCGTGGGGCGTGAAAGTGGTTTGACCAAGGGCGAGCGGGAGATGATTGTCACCACCACCAGTGCCGCCAACCACTGCCTCTACTGTGTGGTGGCACATGGTGCCATTTTGCGCATTTACGAGAAAAAACCTTTGGTGGCCGATCAGGTCGCCATCAACCACCGCAAGGCTGACATCTCGGCGCGACAAAAAGCCATGCTCGACTTTGCCATGAAGGTGTGCTTGAAGAGCCACGAGGTGGAAGACGCTGACTTTGCGGTCTTGCATGCCCATGGCTTCAATGATGAAGATATTTGGGACATTGCAGCGATCACTGCTTTTTTTGGTCTCTCCAACCGCATGGCCAGTTTTTCCAACATGATGCCCAACCCGGAGTTCTATGTGATGGGCCGGGTACCCAAAGAGAAAAAGTAAGGGCTAATGGGCCAGCCGCTCGAGGTGCATTTGGCCCAGCAGCATTTCAACCAAATCGTCTTCAAACTCATGTGAATCGATTTGGTTGAAGCGCTCCAGCGAGGCACTGCGCAAGCAACCCATCAGCGCCCGGCTCCAAACAAACCAACGGGTTTCACTCAGGTCGTTCATTTGAGGGTGTTCGATGTAACGCAAGCAATTGATCAGCCGCTGCACCATGGATTGCACCGCTTGCGCGGTTTCATCAGGCTGCTCGAGCAACCAGCACAAACGGTTCATGGCGCGGCGGTAACTTTGCCCCAAAGAAAACCCGTCAATGCAAATGCGTACATAGTCACGCACGAAAGTCTCAGGGTCTATATCCTGCGGGTCCAAAGAACATTCGACAGAGAACAAATAACTTTCAAGTTCACGCAACACCTGGCTGCGCGCATGTTGTGACATGGCTCGAAAGATGGCTTCCTTGCTTGAAAAATACTGGTAGAGCGTCCCCACAGAGAAGCCAGCCTTGGCTGCAATTTTGTTGGTGGTCAAACCACCCACGCCCTCTCTGTCTACGATTTGTGAAGTGGCTTCAAAAATGGCATCGATGGTTAACTGTGCTCTTTTTTGAATGGGTTGCTTGCGCATGATTTTTGCTGACAACTCGTCGGGAAGTGTCACAGGCCGTATCTCCAGATACCAACGAAAGTTGGAAACCTCAATATTACCTATTAATCATTAGAAAATCGCCATCGTGCTTTCGAGATAAACATAAATGAAGATTTTTACAAATAGACTTGAATTCTTTGGCGCTATACAGATCAAGACAAGATTTCAGCTAACCATGCCGGCAAGGGTTTGGATTTTTGTGCCGGGAAATCCACCCACACCGTGGTGGCACCACCTTCTGCATGGATCACACCGGGCATGTCGGTGCGTTCTAACGTGGCCCAAGATTCAAAACTGCTGCGCTTGGGGTCGCTCACATACATCTTCACCAGCACATCGCCCGGGTACTCCAGCTGCTTGTAAAAGTTGCAAAAGGCATTGACGATGACCGGCCCCTCGCCATCAGGCAAAGGGGGGCAACCGATGTGGGTCATCCAATCAATGCGCACGGTTTCCAGGTAGCGAAAGTAACTGCCATTGTTCAAGTGGCCCATGGCGTCCATGTCACCCCAGCGAATGGGAATGACTTGCTCAAACACCAGTTTTTTCTGCTCTGGGATGACGATTCTCATATGCCAAAGCCATCGTCAGCCGCAATGATGGCCCCGTTGATGAAATCGCTTTGCGGCGAAGCCAACATGACCAACACCGCGTCCAAATCATCGATCTTGCCCAGTCGTTTGCGCGGCAACATGTTGACCAATTTTTGGCCTTGTGGAGAGTCCCAATGGTGTTGGTTGATTTCGGTTTCGATGTAGCCAGGGCAAATGGCGTTGACATTGATGCCATGTTTACCCCATTCCGCAGCCATGGCTTTGGTCATGTGCACCACAGCGGCTTTGCTCATGCAGTAGACGCCGATTTGCGGCAATACCCGCAAACCAGCCATGGAGGCGATGTTGATGATGCGCCCTGCATCTATGTCCACCTGCCCAGCTTCTTTGGCCTCCTGGGCTCGCACCAACATGCGCTTGCCCACCGCTTGCGCCACAAAAAAAGCACCGCGTGTGTTGGTATTGAAAATAAAGTCGAAGTCTTCTTCTCGAACATCTTGCAGTCGCTGCGTGTTGCTCACACCCGAGTTGTTCACCAAGATGTCAATTGGACCCACTTCTCGCTCTGCAAAATTCAATGCCGCTTCGATGCTGCCCACATTGGTGACATCCAAAGCCACCACATGTGCATCGCCCCCATCTGCTTCGATTTCTGCGCGCAAGGACTTGAGCATTTCAACGCGGCGACTGGCCAACACCACGGCTGCACCGGCAGCAGCCAAGGTCTTGGCAAACTGTGCTCCCAAACCGCTGGAAGCGCCAGTGACAAAGGCCACGCGGCCCGCTAAATCGAGGTTGTATGCCATGTTCAACTCCTGTTGCAATGAATGGTGATGCGCACAATGAATAAGCACATGACCAATTTGAATTTGATGCATCTGCTTGCAAGGCGCATTATGACGAGAGACAGAGGTGCTCAGGGCATAGAATCTGTCGCACTTTAGACAGCCACTACTGCGACAACATGACACCTACTCATTTGCTCGAACAATTCGGTCCGCGTGAGGCCATGGAATATGACGTGGTCGTCGTCGGCGGCGGCCCCAGCGGTTTGGCAGCCGCCATTCGGATCAAACAAATGGCCCAGGACAACAACCATGATGTGTCCGTGGTGGTGCTTGAAAAAGGATCAGAGCCAGGGGCGCATATTTTGTCGGGCGCTGTGATGGACCCACGTGCCATGACCGAGTTGTTTCCCAACTGGAAAGAGTTGGGTGCCCCATTGAACCAAGCGGTCACGGGCGATGAACTGTTGGTGCTTTCTGAACAAGGCGCCACCTCGACGCCCGGTTGGTTGATGCCCCGCAATTTCCACAACGATGGTTGCTATGTGGTGTCACTCAGCAATGTGGTGAAGTGGATGGCCCAGCAAGCTGAGCAACTGGGCGTTGAGATTTTTCCAGGTTTCACAGCGGCTGAAGTGCTCTACAACGAGGATGGTTCGGTCAAAGGCGTGGCCACAGGACATGTGGGTTTGGGCAAAGACGGTGAGCCCACCGAGAACTTTCAACTCGGCATGGAATTGCACGCCAAATACACCTTGTTCGCGGAAGGCGCACGGGGTCATTTGGGCAAGCAAGTCATCGAGCGCTTCAAACTCAATGCAGACAAAGACATACAGACCTTCGCGATCGGCATCAAAGAGTTGTGGGAGATCGACCCCGCCTTGGCCAAGCCAGGCTTGGTGGTGCACACCAGTGGTTGGCCCATGACCGACAACACCTTCGGCGGTGGCTTTTTGTACCACTTGGAAGACAACAAAGTCACCCTGGGCTTTGTGCTGGGCTTGGACTATCAAAACCCCTACCTCAGCCCGTTTGAAGAAATGCAGAGGTGGAAAACACACCCCAGCATCGCCAAGCATTTGAAGGGTGGTAAACGCATTGGCTATGGTGCGCGTGCCATCAACAACGGCACCTTGCAAGCCCTGCCCACCACCGTCTTTCAAGGCGGTGCTTTGCTGGGCTGTGACGCCGGGTACATGAATGCAGCTCGCATCAAAGGCAGTCACGCAGCCATTAAATCGGGCATGTTGGCGGCTGAAGCGGCCTTCGAAGCGGTGAAAGCTGGTCGTGGCAACGATGTCCTCAGCGCCTACCCACAAGCTTTTGAAAAGAGTTGGTTGTACAAAGAACTGCATCAAACCCGCAACTTCAAAACCTGGTTCAAAAAAGGCCAACTCATGGGCACGCTCATGACCGGCATTGAGCAGTGGTTCATGCCCAAAATCGGCATCAGCACACCCCCTTGGACACTGCACAACCACAAGGCGGATCACACCAGTTTGAAGCCTGCATCTGCTTGCACGCCGATCAGCTACCCCAAGCCCGATGGTGTCCTCAGTTTTGACAAACTCTCCAGCGTCTTCATCAGCAACACCAACCATGAAGAAAACCAACCCGCGCACTTGACGCTGAAAGACGCGTCTGTGCCAGTCAATGTCAATTTGAAGACCTATGCTGGTCCTGAGGGTCGCTACTGCCCCGCTGGTGTGTACGAGTATGTGAAGACCGCTGAAGGTGCAGACCAGTTGCAAATCAACGCGCAAAACTGTGTGCATTGCAAAACCTGCGACATCAAAGACCCCACGCAAAACATCATCTGGGTCACGCCTGAAGGCAGTGGTGGCCCCAACTACGCTGGAATGTGACCATGACCAAATACCACGCAGAACACACTTGGGTGCGCATCGAGGGCGACACCGCTGTGGTGGGCATCACCGTGCATGCGCAAGACACCTTGGGTGACATTGTGTTTGTGGACTTTGCGGAGATTGGCAAGACCTATGCACAAGGCAGTGTGGCCGGGGTGGTCGAGTCGGTCAAAGCGGCTGCCGATGTGCACATGCCCGTCACGGCCACTGTGCTGGCCGTCAATGAAGACTTGCGTGCCGACCCTTCGCTGGCGAACAGTGACTCCGAAGGTGCGGGCTGGTTTTACAAGGTCACGCTCAGCAACCCGGCCGAGTTGGATGGCTTGATGGATGCCGCTGCCTACCAAGCCTTCGCGGGCTGATCAAAGCGCCTGCGCCAAGCGGGCAATACCCTCGTTGATCTTCGCCACATCCGCCGTGGCAAAACTCAAGCGGATGGCGGTGGCATCTGGGTTGTTGGCAAAGAATGGCGCCCCGGGTACAAAGGCCACGCCTTTTTCAATGGCACGCTTGGCCAATTCGCTGCCATCTTTCACTTTGCCGCCAGCCCCTGTGAGATTGGCCCAAAAGAACAAGCCGCCTTGCGGTTGAGAAAACGTCAAGGCGTCGCCCAATTCGCGTTTCAAGGCCTCGCCCATGGCTTTGGCACGCTCGGCATACACGCTTCGCACATGCGCCAAGGTGGCGGGCATGCGCCCTGCTTTCAGGTAATGGGCCGCAGTGGCTTGTGCAAAGGTCGAGGTGTGGGCATCGCTGAATTGTTTGCACATGGTGGCACGCGCCAAGAGTTCAGGCGGGGCGATCATCCAACCCAATCGCAAACCCGGCGACAAGACCTTGCTGAGAGAACCGCAATGGATCAACCAATCACGACTGCCAGGCACTTGATCACTCAACGCCAAGAGTGACAGAGGCGGTGCTTCGCCAAAGTACAGGTCGCCATAAGGATCGTCTTCCACCACCACAGTTTGGTATTTCACCGCCAACTCCAGCACGCGCAAGCGACGCTCCAGGGTGAGCATGGCACCGCTGGGGTTGCCGAAGGTGGGTATCAGGTACACCAACTTAGGTTGGTGTTGCACCATCATTTCTTCAAGCTTATCCACTTGCACACCATGGGCGTCAATCGGCACGCCCAAGACGCGAGGTCCATACAACCTGAAGCATTGGATCGTGGCCAAAAAAGTGGGTCCCTCTACCAAGGCCACGTCGCCAGGGTTGAGCAATGTTTTGGCGACCAAGTCCAAAGCCTGTTGACTGCCGGTGGTGACGATCAAGCCTTCAGGGGTCAAGCCCTTCACACCTTTGCTGGCCATGAAAGTGGCCAGTTGCTCGCGCAGTGGGTTGTAGCCTTCGGTGGCCCCATATTGCAATGCAGCCCCAGGCTCTTCGGTCAAGGCACGGGCGCTGGCTTCGCGAATGCCTTCCACATCAAACATGGCGCTGTCGGGGAAACCACCCGCAAAGCTGATGATGCCCGGCTTGCCCAGCAATTTGAACAGTTCACGAATGGCGGAGGTTTCAACTTGGTTGAGGCGATCGGCGAATTGCATATGAAGATAATGGGGTTCTGACCCCCATTGTTTTGTTCCGATAGTTGAACATGAAAAAAGAGCACATCGAGCCATTTTTTGCGACGCTGAAAGCAGCCAATCCGCAGCCCAACACTGAACTTGAATATACCAGCGTGTTTGAGTTGCTGACCGCTGTGCTGCTGAGTGCGCAAGCCACCGATGTCGGGGTCAACAAGGCCACACGACAGTTGTTTGCTGTGGCCAACACACCGCAACAAATTTTGGATTTAGGCTTAGAGGGTTTGGAGGCTTACATCAAAACGATTGGCCTGTACCACAGCAAAGCGCGTCACCTGCTGCAAACCTGTCAGATGCTGGTGGACCTGCACGGTGGCGAGGTGCCTCGCAGCCGAGAAGCGCTGGAGGCCTTGCCCGGGGTGGGGCGCAAAACCGCCAATGTGGTGCTGAATGTGGCCTTTGGTGAAGCCACGATGGCGGTGGACACACACATCTTCAGAATGGGCAACCGCACGGGACTGGCCCCTGGCAAGACGCCGTTGGAGGTGGAAATGGGTTTGCTCAAACGTATTCCAGCGGCGTACTTGGTGGATGCCCATCACTGGTTGATCTTGCACGGTCGTTATGTATGCCAGGCGCGCAAGCCCATGTGCTGGCAATGCCAAGTGGCCTCTTGGTGCGACTTCAAACCCAAGACGCCACACCCCTGAATTGACTCAATCGTCCAGGTGATCCCGCGCCGTTTGAATGGCTTGTGTCAGCACGTCCAAATTGCCAATGTGGTTGGCCATGACCAAAATCAAACGTGCATTGAGTAAATGGCTTTGGTCTTCAGTCAATCCCTGGTGGGCATCCATCAGGGCTTCGTAAAAAGCATCACCTGGTTCAAAGTCCCCACGCTGGTCAGACCCCTGAGCATGGAAATTAGGCTGTGTTCGAAGAGAAGTCATGTAGCACCAAATTTTTGATGTTGATGATGAAGCTTAACAAAGACTCACCGGGTCAGCGCCACCCACTGCGTCTCTATTTTGTGAAAGCTGAGGCGGTGATCAAACACTTGTTGCAAACAGGCATGCAAGTCTGGGTCGTGGGGGGATGATTGCATCACCACCCGACCCGCTTGCATCACCACCACCTGATCCGCCCGCATGGCGAGGTTCAAGTCGTGCAACACACTGACCACGGTGGTGCCTTGCTGAGTGAGGCTGTGCACCGTGGCCAGCCAATCGGCTTGGTGTGGTGCATCCACATTGGCGATGGGTTCATCCATCAACAACACCGGCGCTTGCACCGCCAAAGCACGCAACAACAGCACGCGTTGACGCTCGCCGCCTGACAGCGTGTTCAAGCTGCGGTATTTCCAGTCTTGCATGCCATGCCTGTCCAGCAACTGCTGCACCACCGCATGGTCGTGTTCGCTCGGACCAGACCACCACGACTGATGGGGCAAGCGCCCCAGCATGACGATGTCTTGCACCGTTAAATCATTGTGGGTGTGTTCTTGTTGTCCCAACCAAGCCAACGATCTGGCCCGTTGTTTGGCGGTCATATGGTGCAAATCCTGACCTTCAATCTGCACTTCACCCAGGGCGGGCATCAAGCCTGCCATCACCTTGAGCAAACTTGTTTTGCCAGCGCCATTGGGGCCCACCAAGCAAGTCCATTGACCTGTGACGATGTCGGCATGCGCATCAAACAGAACCTGGTGTGGGCCAAAAAAAGCATTGACGCCTGTCACCTTCAATGCAACAGGGCTCATGAGGCATCCCCCTCACGCATGGCGGGCGATTGCAAACGCCACAACAAGTACCCGCCACCCAGCATGGCGGTGAGCACGCCCACGGGCAATTCCTGTGGTGCCATGATCCACCTGGCCAGGATGTCTGCAGCGCACAGCAACACACCGCCCATCAAGGCGGACAGCACAGAGGTGGCGGCAAACGTGGCCCTGACACGCGCACGCACCAAATGCGGTGCGACCAACCCCACAAAAGCAATCAGCCCTGTTTGTGCGACAGCGGTGGCAGTGGCCAAGGCCATCACGCCCAATAACAAAAACCGCAAAGGTGCCACGCGCAAGCCCAGACTTTGAGCAGTGGCTTCACCCAAACTGAGTCCATCCAGCAAGGGGCTCAAACGCCAAGAGAACAACCAACACAGTATCAAGACCACGCTCATCAATGCACACGATGCCCCACTCAGCATCGACGTGCTGCCCAGCGTGAATGCCTGCATGGCCGGCAGGATTTGGGGCGAAGCGACCATCAGAAGCGATGTGATGGCCCCCAACACCACACCCACCACCACCCCCGCCAGCAGCAAGCGCAAAGTGTGTTGCACCCCTTGTGCCAATAACAGGGTGAGCAGCACCGCCACCCAGGCACCGATGAATGCAAAACCTGTGATGCCCAAGCGCCAGAGCCATTGCATCGCCCATGTCGCCTCGGTGGACAGGTAGGACCCGCCCCACCAGCCCCCAAACAAAGCCAAGGTGACTCCCAAGGTGGCACCCGAGGCGCTGCCCAGCAAATAAGGGTCCGCCAAAGGGTTGCGGAACAACCCCTGCGCCAAGGCACCTGACAAACCCAGCAGTGCACCTGCCAACCAAGCGCCCAGCGTGCGCGGGAGTCGAATCTCTTGCAGAAGCGGGTCATGCCAGTCATTGACCTCAAAACCCAGGCTGCCTGTGAACAAACCCAACAGCAGCAGACCGGCTGACAAGCACAGCAACCACCCACTGAGGTGAACCACTTTGTTGAAGGGACTGTGGTTCATGACTTGAAATGTTTCTGCAAACAAGCTGCCATCAATTGAGCAGCTTCGCCCAAGCGAGGCCCGGGTCGCACCAACACATCACCCTCTGCTGGTGTGAAGGCACAAACG
>JACCDL010076369.1_pt1 | contig 18275 bp, 18 predicted proteins | sample 7441931 | NCBI WGS metagenome assembly JACCDL01 (sample SAMN15323437, study PRJNA562643) | freshwater metagenome | isolation source: river surface water | place: USA:Blue River Watershed | collected 2017-08-16 | reverse complement strand
CGGAATTAAAAGTAACCAGCCGGTTTCAATCTGGATCATTTGAGTGGCTAAACGAGAAACAAACTATTTTTTGATCTCAAAGAGATCTGCCACTGCGGGACTAGGCACCCGAACTCCCTTTGTCCATGACTAATTTTTGGTCGAGTGGTTTGTAATCGACTCGTTCACGTAATTCTTTACCTGGCTTGAAATGAGGGACCCGCTTCTCAGGAATTAAAACTTTCTCGCCCGATTTTGGATTACGACCAGTACGCGCAGGTCGATGATGCAATACAAAACTACCCACACCACGTAGTTCAATACGCTTACCTTCTGCTAACGCTTGGGTCATCGTATCCAATAGAGTTTTTACCGCTAACTCCACATCCCTTGGCAAGAGCTGCGGAAACTGTTCCGCAAGGCTCTCTACCAACTCGGATCGGGTTATCGCTTGATGCTCTTGATCTGACATATCTAATTAGCCCGCCACCTTCTAAAGAGGCGGAATCACCTTAGCTTTGATTATCCATTTTTGCCTTGAGTAGGGCGCCAAGGTTAGTGGTTCCAGAACCAGCGTCCCCTTGCAACTTATTCATGGCATCCTGTTGTTCAGCGCTATCTTTTGCCTTGATTGATAAATTAATCGAACGTGACTTGCGATCAATATTAATAATCATGGCGGATACCGTATCACCCTCTTTGAGAGCATTACGGGCATCCTCAACGCGATCGGTTGAGATTTCAGAAGCGCGCAGATAGCCTTCAACTTCATCGGCCAACTGAATAACAGCACCCTTGGCATCGACACTCTTAACAGTGCCACTGACCATGCTGCCTTTATCGTTTGCAGAGGTAAAGTTGTTGAAGGGGTCACCAGACATTTGTTTAATGCCTAAGGAGATGCGCTCTTTCTCAACATCAATTGCGAGCACTACAGCTTCGAGTTCATCACCTTTTTTGAATGCTTTCACAGCCTCTTCACCAGGTTCGTTCCATGACAAGTCGGAAAGATGAACTAAACCATCGATACCACCGGGCAAACCAATGAACACACCAAAATCGGTAATCGATTTGATAGCGCCTTTGATCTTGTCGCCCTTTTGATGACTGCGTGAGAACTCTTCCCAAGGATTGGCCTTGCATTGCTTAATACCTAAGCTAATACGACGTTTGTCTTCATCAATATCCAAGACCATCACTTCGACTTCGGTTCCCAAAGAAACGGCTTTGCTTGGGGCAACGTTCTTATTGGTCCAATCCATTTCGGAGACGTGTACCAAGCCTTCGATACCAGTCTCAATCTCAACGAAAGCACCGTAATCCGTTAAATTGGTGACTTTGCCAAAGAGACGGGTGTTAGGTGGATAACGACGAGCAATACCGACCCATGGATCATCACCCAATTGCTTAATGCCGAGTGAAACACGGTTTTTATCTTGATCAAACTTCAAGATCTTGGCGGTTACTTCTTGACCAACGGTCAACATCTCGCTCGGATGACGAACACGACGCCATGCCAAATCGGTGATGTGGAGTAAGCCATCGATACCACCTAAATCCACAAATGCGCCGTAGTCGGTAATGTTCTTAATCGTCCCTTGAACAACGCTTCCCTCTTGGAGGTTCGACATCATCTTGGCACGCTCTTCACCTTGGCTTGCTTCAACTACAGCACGGCGAGATAAAACAACGTTGTTACGCTTACGATCTAGCTTAATGACCTTAAACTCCATGGTCTTGCCCTCGTAGGGGCTAGTGTCTTTAATTGGACGAGTATCGACCAAGGATCCTGGCAAGAAAGCACGGATACCATTAACCATTACGGTTAAACCACCTTTGACCTTGCCAGTCACGGTTCCAGTAACAATTTCGGCACCTTCAAGGGCCTTCTCAAGGTTCATCCAAGATGCTAGGCGTTTTGCCTTATCGCGGGAGAGGATCGTGTCGCCGTATCCATTCTCCAGGGCATCAATAGCTACTGAAACGAAATCACCAGGGTTAACTTCGAGTTCGCCCTGATCATTTTGGAATTCTTCAACGGGAATAAATGCTTCGGACTTAAGCCCGGCATTCACAACAACAAAATTATGATCAATACGGATCACTTCGGCCGAAATAACCTGGCCGGTTTTCATATTAGATCGGGTTAGGGATTCTTCAAATAGTGCTGCAAAAGATTCAGACATGAGGTTCACTTTGTGCCGCCAATTACTGACGGGTTAGGTTAATCAAACTCTTGCTAGCGGCATTTAAGCGTAGGTGCTAGTTCGAGCGCCAAACAACTAGATAAAACTATTTCTTGGTTCCAAGTTCTTGATACCAATTCAAAACATGCTCAACCGCTTGATCGACCGATAAATTGGAAGTGTCGAGCAAATGAGCTTCCTCTACATGCTTAAGCGGAGCGGTAGCCCTGGTAAGGTCTCGGGCATCGCGCTCTTGCAAATCCTGCAAAAGGACGTCCATTCTAGCAGAAATTCCCTTAGCGATCAATTGCTTATACCGACGCTCGGCTCGGGCCTCTACGCTGGCGGTTAGATAGATCTTTAGAACGGCATCCGTAAAGATTCGGCTTGCCATATCCCGCCCATCCGCGACCAAGCCAGGTTCCTCGCGAAATGAGCGCTGGAGGGTGAGTAAAGCATCTCGAACCTCAGGGTAAATGGCGATTTGCGAGGCCCGAATTCCAATCTTTTCTTCACGGATGGCCTCGGTCACATCCTTGCCATCGAGATAAATCGAGGTCCCCTTAAATTGAACTCTCATTGTTGAGGCAAGTTCTCCAATTTTCTTGGATTCATTCTCAGAGATATTGACGTGTTCACTTGCCAGAGCAACAAGCCGATAGAGCGCCCCGCTATCTAAATAATGAAAACCGAGGTGCTCAGCAACCCGCATTGCAACCGTTCCCTTACCGGAGGCAGTTGGTCCATCAATCGCAATTACTGGGGGGAAATTCAAAAGATTTACCTCATGAAAAACTAATACGTAATACTCGCAAGCTCAGAAAAGTAATGTGGAAATGTTTTTGCAACACAATTGGGATCATTAATCTGAATTTGCTTAGGTCCAAAAGCCGCCAGAGAGAAGCACATTGCCATTCGATGATCATCGTAGGTATCAATGCCCTCTGCGGGAGAGAGCCACTCATTCTTTTTGAGGGGCTCAATCTCAATAAAGTCAGAACCCTCGATCACGGTTGCGCCTAAACGACGTAACTCGGTTGCCATCGCTGCAATCCGATCAGTTTCTTTTACGCGCCAACTGGCAATATTTTCCAAACGGGTTTTTCCGTTGGCAAATAAAGACATCACTGCCAAGGTCATTGCAGCATCGGGTATTGCTGTGCAATCGATCGTGATTCCTCGCAATTCTCCTTGACTACGAACACCATGGGTCTCGAGATAATCATCACCGCGTTGAACTACAGCTCCCATTCGCTCAATCGCATCTGCAAATGCAATATCGCCTTGAATGCTATTTTTACCAACCCCCAAAACACGGACCGGCCCTTTTCCAAGAACTCCGGCTGCTAGAAAATAAGATGCTGAAGAGGCATCGCCTTCCACAGACAAAATTTCTGGACTTTTGTAGACCTCCCCAGCTTTTGTTGCCGGGATCACAAATAAATTAGGATTAGGATTGCTGACCGTTATCCCAAAACGCTGCATCAATTTACAGGTAATGTCGATATAAGGGCGTGAAATTAACTCGCCAATCACTTCGATCCGAATCTCTTTGCGCGCAACTAAAGGTAGCGCCATCAACAATGCGGTTAAAAACTGGCTTGAGACATCACCGCGAACCTGAATCACTGCGGGCAAACTCACCTTACCGGCATGAATCTGTAACGGTGGGTATCCCACGGTGTTTTCGTAATCAATCTTGGCGCCAACCTGCTTTAAGCCGTCGACCAAATCACCAATTGGGCGCTCGTGCATTCGCGGCACACCAGAGAGCCGATATTCACCCTCTTGCATCACTAACCCTGCTGTCAATGGACGAATTGCAGTGCCGGCATTTCCCATAAAAAGATCAGCTTTCTTGATTGGGAAAGAACCGCCACAACCAATTACTTCACAAGTCGTGCCATGATCGTCAATCTGAACTCCCAACTGCCGCAAGGCATTTCGCATTACCTGCGTATCATCAGCATCCAGCAATTGCTTTAGAGTGGTTTTGCCATTAGCCAATGCCGAAAGTAATAGAGCGCGATTCGAAATACTTTTAGAGCCGGGTAATGTAATTTGACCTTTTGCACCCTGATAAGGGCCAATCCGAAGCGCCGCACTAGACATCAAGACTCTTCCCAGCGTTGCCGAGCCTCACTTGCTCTTTGGAAAACTTTTTCAAGAGATTGTCCATCCCCCTTCGCAATCATCTCTCGCAAATGTTGCGTAATAGTGAGATATTGATCGAGCTCCTTTAGGATCGCCTGTTTATTTGCTAAACAAATATCGCGCCACATCTCAGGGCTGGAAGCTGCGATCCTCGTGAAGTCTCTAAAACCAGCTCCTGCATGACCTAATTTTTGTTGAGCATCATCGGAGTTCAAAACGCTCGCCATTAATGCATACGACAAGATATGCGGTAAATGCGAGACCGCAGCATAGATTGCATCATGCTGAACAGCAGAAATGCGCTTGACGCTTGAGCCCACCGTTTTCCAAAACGCTTCAGCAAGTGAAATATCATTCGCTGAATTCTCCTGAAGTGGGCAAAGAATCGTTTGTTTTCCTTGAAATAAATCCGCTTTTGCGGCTAAGGCACCATGTTGAGCACCACCGGCTATCGGATGCGCTGGAATAAATTGGCAGACCTTCTTACCTAAGGTTTCTTTGGCAGCTAATATGACATCGCTTTTAGTACTCCCAGCATCCGTAATTAGTGTGCTTGGCATTAAATGCGGTTCGATCTTAGAAAAAAGATCGCGCATTTGAGCAACCGGTGCGCACAAAACTATCCACTGTGACTTTTGAACTGCTTCATCCAGTGAGCAAATCTGGTCGATTGCACCCATCTTTAGCGCATCCTCAAGATTTTTTGTGCTACGACCAACACCAATCACTTGCGTTACAGCCTTAGCATTTTTAAGAGCAAGGCCCAATGAAGCGCCGATCAAGCCAACACCAATCATTGCAACCGTACCAAATTGATTAGCGCTCATACTGACACCGTTTGATCTTTAAGTATCTGGGCAAGCGCTTTAATGCAAATCTCATTTTCTTCTGGCAAACCAATCGAAATTCTTAACCATTGCGGTAAGCCGTAATTCGCAACTGGCCGAACAATCACCCCGCGCTCCAAAAGCTCGCGGTTAACTCGCATCCCTGCCTGATCATCGTTGCCAACTTTCACCAAAACAAAATTACCCGAAGATGGTAAATATGGCAGATTCATTTGTGCAAACGCCTGAGTGAACTGTGCATAACCGGCTTTATTTAAGGCATAGCCTTTTTGTAAGAAGGCCTCATCTTGTAAAGCTGCAATCGCAGCTGCTTGCGCAAGGCTGTTGACATTAAACGGTTGACGAATTCGGTTTAATAAATCGGTAAGCGGTGTTTGCGCAATGCCATATCCGATTCGTAAACCAGCTAAGCCATACGCTTTTGAAAAACTTCGTGACACCACCAAGTTTGGATACTTCCTAACCCAAGCAATCGCATCATAGCGCTGCTCCGGTGAGAGGTATTCGTTGTAGGCCTCGTCAAGCACCACTACAACATGAGAAGGTATTTTTTCTAAGAAGGCTTGGATCGAATCAGGCTGCAAATAACCGCCAGTTGGATTATTGGGATTTGCAACAAAAACGAGTTTGGCTCTCTCTCCTAGCGCTAGCACTGCTTCTAACATCGCAGGTAAATCGTGTCCATATTGCGCATTAGCTGGTACCTCAATTGCTTTTGCTCCGATTGCCTGAGTCGCTAATGGATAAACTGCAAACGCGTGCTTTGAGAACACTACAGCATCGCCCGCTTGTGCAACTGCTCGAGCGGTGAGCTCAAGAATGTCGTTACTACCGTTTCCTAAAGTGATCCATTCCTCTGGAACGCCAAGACGCTTTGACAAAACCTGTTTGAGCTCAAAACCATTGGAATCGGGGTAGCGTCCCAAATCACTTGCGGCTTTGAGCATCGCCTGTTTTGCGGACTCGGGCATACCCAATGGATTTTCATTGGAAGCCAATTTCACAATGGCGTTTTCACTAAGACCAAATTCGCGTGCTACCTCACTAATGGGTCTACCACCCACATAAGGTGCAATTGCATGCACGTGGTCTAAACCAATTTTTTTTGTCATGAATCGTTACACCAAAATTAATTCTTGGCTCTGGGGTAGGAACCTAAGTTTTTGTAGAAAGCCGCCATCGTCTTAAGCTCATCAATTGCCTTGGCTACTTTTGCATCCGACGCATGGCCTTCGATATCAATGTAAAAGTGATACTCCCACGATCCTTTACGAGCTGGTCGTGATTCAAAGCGCGTCATGGATACGCCATGTTTAGCTAATGGACCGAGTAAATGATGGACTGCGCCCGGTTGATTGGCTACCGAGAGAACGAGCGACGTTTGATCATGACCACAGGGTTGGCATACATATTTACCAATGACAACAAAACGTGTGCGATTGTTAGGATCATCTTGAATTTGAGCACTAACAATCTGTAAACCGTATGCGATTTGAGCAGGATCTCCAGCAATTGCTGCAATACTGGGGTCTTGACTTGCCATACGCGCAGCTTCAGCATTACTACTAACTGCCTGACGTTGCAACTGAGGAGCATGCACACTGAGCCATTGCTGACATTGCGCCAATGCTTGAGCATGGGCACACACAGTTTTCACGCCATCTAACGTTCCGCTTTTAGTTAATAGATGATGCCGAATTGGTAAAACCACTTCGCCACTAATTTGTAAGGGGCTTTCCAACAACAAATCAAGGGTGCGCGAAACTGCTCCCTCACTCGAGTTCTCAACTGGCACAACTCCAAATACGGCCGCACCCTTTTCAACGGACTTAAAGACCTCATCCAAACTTGCGCATGGTAAACCTTGAATCGATTGACCAAAAAATTGCCCAGCTGCAAGCTCCGAGAAAGTTCCAACCGGCCCCAGATAAGCAATCGTTTGGCGAGATTCCAGCGCTCTACAGGCTGACATGATTTCACGCCAAATGGATGCAATACCCTCCGCCAACAAAGGTCCAGGATTTTTCTTTAAAACGTTTTGAATAACCTGGTTCTCGCGCTCCGGACGAAAAATGGGTGCCGATGATTCATTCTTAATATGACCAACCTCTTCCGCAGCTTTTGCGCGTTTAGAAAGTAATTGCAAAAGTTGCTCATCGATCTCGTCGATCTGAGCTCGCAGTGGGGCTAAACGTTGATCATCACGAGACATTAAGCGCGCCTTTCAAAATCTCGCATGAACTCGACCAGGGTTTCCACTCCGGTAATCGGCATCGCATTGTAGATACTCGCGCGCATACCCCCAACTGCCTTGTGACCGCGCAAAGCAACCAAACCTGCTGCACTTGATTTCTCCAAAAACGCTGCATTCAAACTCTCATCTTTTAAAAAAAATGTTACGTTTGTTCTCGAACGATATTGCTGATGAACTCGATTCTCATAAAGCGAACTTTGATCAATAAACTCGTAAAGCAATTTGGATTTGATTTGACTGCGACGCTCCATCTCCAAAACACCACCCTGACGCTTGATCCACTTAAATACTAAGCCCGAAACATAAATTGGGAAAGTGGGCGGGGTATTAAACATCGATTGATTGGCGGCTTCCTTAGCCCAATCCCAAATCGATGGAGTAATTGGGATGGCATGGCCCATTAAATCCTTGCGCACAATCACGATTGTTACCCCAGCAGGTCCAATATTTTTTTGAGCGCCCGCAAACAAAACGCCACACTGATTGACATTCATTCGTTTGGAGAGAATATTGCTGGAAATATCGGCAACTAAGGGGGTAGAGCCGACAGTGGGGAATTCAGGAAACTCTACTCCGCCAATGGTCTCATTGGCACAGATATGAACATAGGCAGCATCATCGCTAAGCTGCCAAGTGCTTCGCTCTGGAATGGTTCGAAACCCTTCCCCAACCGAGGATGCGGCAATATGCGCCTGTCCATATTTTTGAGCCTCCTTCACGGATTTTTCAGACCAAATACCAGTCACCACAAAATCTGCTTTCGGTTTTTTTGCTAAAGGCATCAAGTTCATCGGGATAGCTGCGTTTTGGCCAATGCCCCCACCTTGCAATAAGAGCACCTCATAACTATCTGGGATTTGCATCAACTCGCGCAAATTGGACAGGGTCTCTTCATAGACCGCCATGAACTCTTTACTTCGGTGACTAATTTCCATGACGCTTGTACCAAGACCTTGCCAATTGAGAAGCTCATCTTTAGCTTGCTGAAGAACCTCATCCGGCAAGGTGGCTGGACCCGCTGCGAAGTTATAAATGCGGCGGTCAAAACTCATGGTGATTAAAGGTTGGTGATGGTTTAAGTATCGGCAGAAGGTTCAGAGTCGTTGTCACCCTGATTTTCAGAAATCTCATCACCTTCATCATCGGAGTCACTTTCTGCAATTCGTTGCAGACCTGATAAATGCGTACCCTCATCCACATTAATCAAGGTAACTCCCTGTGTTGCGCGTCCCATCTCTCTGATTTCAGATACACGAGTGCGTACCAAAACACCGCCAGTTGTGATCAACATGATTTGATCTTCTGGAGATACGAGGGCAGCAGCCACCACCTTACCGTTTCGCTCACTCGTCTGAATCGCAATCATCCCTTTGGTACCGCGACCATGCCGTGTGTATTCTGTAATTGGGGTTCGTTTGCCGTAGCCATTTTCGGTCGCAGTAAGCACGCTACTTGGGGCGCTTGGGTCTTCAACGCTAGCTTGCCCACCCTCGGCTACTTCAGCAGGCGCAACCAACATGGCAATCACTTCTTGCCCATCACCTAAGTTCATACCTCTCACACCGCGCGCTGTACGACCCATTGGACGAACATCATTCTCATCAAAGCGAACTGCCTTACCGGCATCCGAGAACAACATCACGTCGTGTTTGCCATCGGTAATGGCGGCACCCACTAGGAAATCGCCTTCGTCTAAATCAACAGCAATGATTCCGGCTTTACGGGGATTGGAGAAGTCGGATAAACGCGTCTTCTTAACGGTGCCACGGCGAGTGGCCATAAATACGTAGTGATCATCTTGGTATCCCTGAATTGGCAAGATGACGGTGATCTTTTCACCTTCAACTAGAGGGAACATGTTCACAATGGGTTTACCGCGAGAGGTACGACTACCTTGAGGAACTTCCCAAACCTTTAACCAATACATCCGGCCGCGATCAGAGAAGCACAAAATCGTATCGTGGGTGTTTGCCACAAACAGGGTATCGATCCAATCTTCATCCTTGGTGGTGGCTGCTTGCTTACCTCGACCACCGCGTCGCTGCGCACGGTATTCGCTGAGCGGCTGACTCTTCATATAGCCAGCATGCGACAGTGTGACCACCATATCGGTTGGCGTAATCAGATCTTCTGTAAATAACTCAGTTGCATTCATTTCGATATATGAACGCCGTCCAGTATCAGATCCTGTTTCACCAAACTCAGATTTAACTTCGAGCAACTCGGTCTCAATTACTTTGGTAACACGCTCAGGCTTTGCCAACAAATCGAGTAAGTCGGCGATCTCATCCATCACCTCTTTGTACTCACTAATAATTTTGTCTTGCTCAAGACCCGTTAAGCGCTGTAAGCGCATTTGCAGAATTTCTTGTGCCTGTCCGTCCGACAGGCGATAGAGACCACCCTCTTGCATGCCATACTCGGGTAACAAACCCTCTGGACGGAAGGATTGGCGTCCACCAGGAGCCTCGCCCTCTGCGCGAGCCAACATCTCGCGAACCAAGGAAGAATCCCAGGCTTGAGCCATCAACTCTTGTTTAGCTACAACAGGGTTTGCAGCTGCTTTAATGATTTCAATAAAGCGATCAATATTGGCTAGGGCTACAGCAAGACCCTCTAAGACATGACCACGTTCGCGCGCTTTACGAAGTTCAAAAATGGTCCTGCGGGTTATCACTTCGCGGCGATGAGCCAGGAAGTATTCCAACATTTGTTTGAGGTTGAGAAGTCGCGGCTGGTTATCAACCAAGGCGACCATATTCATGCCGAAGTTATCTTGGAGCTGCGTGCTCTTGTAAAGATTATTTAGGACTACCTCAGGAACCTCACCGCGTTTGAGTTCAATCACAACCCGCATGCCGGATTTGTCTGACTCATCGCGCAGATCCGAAATCCCCTCGATCTTTTTTTCATTAACCAGTTCTGCGATGCGTTCAAGAAGATTTTTCTTATTCACTTGATAAGGCAACTCATCGACGATGATGGCCTGTCGCTGACCCTTATCCATTTCCTCAAAATGGGTCTTGGCGCGCATCACAACTCGGCCGCGACCGGTACGGTATCCCTCGCGCACTCCTTGAACACCATAAATAATCCCGGCAGTCGGGAAATCTGGAGCCGGAATAATTTCAATCAACTCATCGACTGAACAATCGGGGTTGTGAAGAACATGTAAGCAAGCCTTGATCACCTCATCCAAATTATGGGGAGGAATATTGGTAGCCATACCGACAGCAATACCGGAGGAGCCATTGATTAAAAGATTTGGAACTTTTGCTGGCAGTATCAGCGGCTCTTTTTCGCTACCGTCGTAATTAGGACCAAAGTCAACGGTTTCTTTATCAAGGTCGGCTAATAGCTCATGAGCGATTTTGCGCAATCGAATCTCGGTGTAACGCATTGCCGCAGCGTTATCGCCATCCACTGACCCAAAGTTGCCCTGCCCGTCGACGAGCATATAACGTAGGGAAAAGTCCTGAGCCATCCGCACGATGGTGTCGTAAACCGCTGTATCGCCATGGGGGTGATATTTACCAATAACATCACCAACAATACGGGCAGATTTCTTAAAAGCCCGATTCCAATCGTTGTTTAATTCATACATGGCGTATAAAACACGGCGGTGTACGGGTTTTAGACCATCCCTAACGTCTGGCAAGGCACGACCGACGATTACGCTCATGGCGTAGTCCAGATAGGACCGCCGCATTTCGTCTTCTAGGGATATTGGGAGAGTTTCTTTAGCGGCTTGTTCCATCTCGAAATAATATCATTTTGCAGGCGCACAACCTGTGCTAATATTCAGGGAGTTAGTAGCTATTTATGTTGTACCGCTTTAGGCTTTTTTGGGCTTTTAGGCGATTCGGTTGCATTAATTTATTAAATGTTTTTTGAGGATAAAAAATGAACAAAACCCTAAAACTGATGCTCGCAGCATTGATTACGATCTCTGCCGGTTCAGTCATGGCCCAGCCTAGAAACGTTGATAACTGGGTTAACTCTACTGGCACTCCTTGGAGAAACGGTGATGGCACATTGTGCTGGCGCGATGCCGCCTGGACCCCTGCTACTGCCGCAGCTAATTGCGATGGCTGGCTTGCTCCTAAACCCGCTGCTGCTCCTAAACCCGCTGCTCCAGCAAGCAAGGTCACCCAGAAGAAAATTACTCTTCAAGCTGATACCTTATTTGACTTTGATAAGTCAAACTTGAAGTCTGAAGGTGTTGCTACCCTGAACAAATTGGCTCAGGACATCAAGAAGATGAAACTCGAAGTTGTCATCATTGTTGGTTACACCGACGGTATCGGTACTGATGCTTACAACATTGCGCTCGGTCAACGCCGTGCTAACGCTGTTAAAGCTTTTCTCACCAATGATGGTGGCGTAGAAGCAACCCGCGTTTACACCGAGAGTAAAGGCAAGGCTGATCCAGTTGCCAGCAACGCAACTGCGGAAGGTCGTGCCAAGAACCGCCGCGCTGTGATCGAGGTTGTTGGAACACAGCCAGTGAAATAATTAGTCCTTCAGGACCAAACAAGCCCGGTTCGCCGGGCTTTTTTGTTCCTCTTTTTGATATTTCTTGATAATCTTTCTGCTACCTAATTAACCGTATGAGCAATGTAGACCAAGCCGAGATTGATAAGTTCAGCGCTCTTGCCCATCGCTGGTGGGATCCAACCAGTGAATTCAAGCCCTTGCATGCCATCAATCCCTTAAGGCTTGATTGGATCAAATCGATATCTCCCATATCTGGAAAGAAGGTTTTGGATGTGGGTTGTGGTGGCGGAATTCTGACTGAATCCATGTCAAAAGAAGGTGCGCAGGTTACTGGTATTGATCTTTCAACAAAAGCTTTAAAGGTTGCCGAGCTTCATCAATTAGAGAGCGGTGTATCAGTTCGCTACCAATCCATCTCGGCTGAAGACCTAGCTCGCAATGAGCCTGAAAGTTTTGATGTTGTTACCTGTATGGAAATGCTCGAGCACGTTCCAAATCCTGCCTCGGTCGTTCAAGCTTGCGCTAATTTATGCAAACCTGGTGGCACCATTTTCTTTTCAACCTTAAATCGCAATCCTAAATCCTATTTATTTGCGATTATTGGTGCTGAATATGTTTTAAAACTTCTCCCAAAGGGAACTCATCAGTATGAGAAGTTCATTAAACCCTCTGAACTGGCGCAATATACGCGTGCTGCAAACTTAGAGTTTTTAGAGATCAAAGGATTAACGTATAACCCGCTCACTCAAATTTATCGCTTAAGTAGCGATACCGATGTTAATTACATGATCTCGGTGCGTAAAAAATAGAGGGGCTTCTCTCCTCGTTTTGAGGGTGTCTTTTTTGATCTGGATGGCACCCTTGCAGATACGGCACCAGATCTTGTAGCGGCGGCCAATCGTCTTCTCTTATCTAAAAATCGGTCTCCGATGCCTTATGAAACCCTTCGCCCGATGGCTTCGGCTGGTGCGCGAGGACTAATCCAGAAAAGCTTTGGAATCGGCAAAGATCATCCTGAGTTCATTCCTCTGCGGGATGAGTTCTTGAACTACTACGAGGAAGCGCTCTTGGTTGATAGCAAACTCTACGAAGGCATGGAAGAGCTCTTGCAAAGATTGGAAGAACATAAAGTTCCATGGGGTATCGTTACCAATAAACAAAAGCGCTTTACGAATCCCCTAACTAAGCGGATGGGTCTATTTCAGAGGGCTCATTGCGTGGTATCTGGCGATACAACGCCGTTTGCTAAGCCCCATGCAGAACCTGTCTTGCATGCCGCTCGTGTCGCCAAGGTTAATCCTCAACAATCCATTTACATAGGGGACGACATTCGGGATATTGTTTCCGGTAAAGCTGCTGGGATGCAAACTGCGGCAGCCATTTATGGTTATTGCGGTTGCGAGGAGCCTCCCCACCTATGGGGGGCGGACTTTATGATTGGGCACCCAAACGAACTAACCAATATCCTGTTCTCAAAATAAAGGTGCAAACCTTTAACAAAAACTTTAAAATATAAAGTTCTGTGCAATGCATTCCGGGGTCGACATGGTTTCGACGTGGATTACAAAGCATCAAGGGCATACCGAGGACCCGTTATCTCGTAAATCAATGGGAATGTAATAACTGCTAACGACGAACGTTACGCACTAGCCGCTTAAACGCGGCTGCCCCTGAACTGATTCTCTCTTGGGTCAGGTAGCGCAAGCTACATCAGGGTCATATACAAGAGATAAGATCAGCTCGAGTCACGAGGGCTGATACGACAATCAAGTGAATCGCTAATGCAAAGCGTGTCGATTCGCGTTGCATGAGTTAAATTAAAAAATTAGACTAAGTATGTAGAACTTGTTGTAGCGTGTTTGCGGACGCGGGTTCGATTCCCGCCGACTCCACCAATTTGATCAATGCCGTTTCATGCCGCTCATCGCGTTTGTAGGCAATGGTTAACTTTCTTGAAAAACCCTCTCCATTTGTTCGGATAGTTTTTCATAACGGTTCAGGGTGAGCTTGGTGGGCGTAATGTGTTTTTTTCGGGCATCGGTCTTATCAATCGATAACTTGATATAACCCATGACATGAAGATTTTTGATGCGTCCATGTAAAGTAGCTTGCGAACCAAGATCATGACTGGTTAATAAATCACCAACCAAAATGGGTTCGGCTCGATCCCATGCCAGCATGACTTTGTTAAGCAGTTGCTCTTCAATGAAATCCAATTTTTTACCAGGATTAATACGATCTAGCGTATCTAAGCAATTCAGAAAACGAATATATGAGAGCGAACGATTAGGCATAAAAATGACGATAAGTTGAACTTTTTTGAGGCTATACTAAAAATTCTGATAAATCAATGACGTCTGCTAAGCATTGTAATGAGCTCTCGAAGTGGAATGCCCCATGACCCGCTGATCTCCTTGCCAATCATGGTGGTTAGCGCCTTACTGTATGCCGTTCTTTTCTTTGCTAACGACTGGACCACACAGTATTTAGAGGCCGCTCCAGGTGTTAACTGGATTTATTTACCCGCGGGCTTAAGGCTTTTTTTAGTTCTGATATTTGGTCTTTCTGGCGCCTTGGGTATTGTTATTTCTTCGGTATTGATAACTCTTTATCGCGATTTGGGAGATGACTATCTAAGCATCATTGGCATTGGTCTCATTTCAGGATTAAGCCCCCTACTTGCAAGGTATTTGACTATTCGAAACCTTAAGATTTCCCCAGATTTAAGCAACCTCAATCTTCCCATCATTGCTGCCTGCATTGTTATTTTTGCCCTGATCAGTTCAAGTTTGCATCAGCTCTGGTTTTGGTTAATGGATATTCCAAGCGGTAGCTTCCCAAATACGATCGTCATGATTACTGGCGACATCTTAGGTGCAGTTTTATTGATTGCACTGATTAAAGTATGTATTGATTTGTATAAACGAATCTTTAATCAACAAACACTTCTGTAAGTTTGTAATTTCATTGATGTACCCATTGATGAAACCCATTTTTTCATAATTGATAATGATTCTCATTTAGAATAAGTCCCTTTCCGACAGAAAGGTGCTTATGATTTACAAACAGAAGGTCAAACAAAAATGCTTCATGCTCGGTGCAGCGCTTTGTATCGCGTCATCATCAACCTTTGCAGGCGATGGAATCTTTGGTTGGATCTATACCTTAGATCTGCAACCCAAAGGTAAATGGGCATTCGAGCAACGACTTCAATTCAACAAACAACAAGCAGCGGGCACTTATGACTCTTGGTACTCCCGTTCTGAGATTGAATATGGTGTAAATAATGATTTTCAGATTGCAGGATATTTGAATGCCTACTACGTCAACGCCAATCAAAACTATACAAATCCTGAAGCGTGTGACGATTTGCCAAGCTGCACAGGCGGGTATCTGGTTCCTTCGTCCCATGATCCGGCAAGTCCATACCGAAAATCTGGGATTGAAGGAGGATCTTTAGAGGCAATTTATCGATTCACCAATCCAGTCACCTCACCCGTTGGGGTTGGTATTTATTTTGAACCCACGATTGGGCGAAATAAAAACGAGCTTGCCGCCAGACTTTTATTGCAATCCAATTTCCTCGATGATCAGCTTGTGCTTGCCGGAAATATCTTGGTAGCAAACGAGCGACTTAAATTTATCGAAAACGGTAATGTTCCAGAATCCATGTTGGATTTTTTAGTCGGTGTCAGTTATCGCTTTGCTCCCCGTTGGCGCGCGGGTGTTGAAGCACGTTTTCATAATGATTACTCCGAACTTAATTTACGCAATCAGATCCAACGCGCTACCTTTGTAGGCCCCAATCTCCAATATGCAACCAAGGATTGGTGGGCAAGCTTTGCATGGCGCTATCAACTCAAAGGTGGGAACTGCATGGGTGGCGGTGAGGCGGAATGCTCAAATGCACGGGTTTGGGATAGTCATACTCTCAACGAGTTTATGTTTAAGTTTGGCATTCCCCTGAACTGATATGCATGCAAATTCATCCGTTCTAGCGGTTTTGGCGGGGTGTGTTTTTATTAGCGCCCCCGCTATTGCCAACGCTCGCATTTATGTATCAATCGATCAAATCCAGAAACTTCTTTTTCCAAAAGAAAAATTTGCAAAGCATCCATTCCTAATTACCGATGAGCTTCAAAAGAAGCTCAGGAGTTTTTCAGGGGTGCGCCACCCTTTCAAAGGAGATCGAATCTGGAGGGGATCTAGTGGATCGTGGCTGATTGTTGATGAAGTTCTTGGCAAGCACGAAATGATTACTTATGCCGTGGCACTGCGACCTAATGGCGAAATATTGGGAGTTGAAATTATGGAATACGTTGAATCGTATGGTTATGAAATCCAAGATCCTCGCTGGCGCAATCAATTTGTCGGCAAAACGCGTAAAGATCCAATCAAACTGAATCAAGATATTCAGAATATATCGGGCGCAACACTTTCAGCTAAACACGTTACCGACGGTGTAAATCGAGTTATGGCAATTTATGAGATGGTTTTATCGAAAGAATGAGGCGATGCAAAGTACTACTTGGGACATTTGTTGAAATTCAGTGTCAACAGGCGGATGGATTCTCAAAGAAGATGATTCAAGAGGCTTTTGATAGCGCTTACAGCGCGATTGCAAAGGTCGATGAGCTCATGAACATCCATAAAAAAGATAGTACCCTGTCTCAAATTAATCGTACTGCTCCAACAAAACCTGTTTTGATCGATCCGTGGATTAAAGATGTACTCTTGATTGCAAAGGATTTACATCGGGAATCAAATGGCTTGTTCGATTGCACCTATCAGCCATTACACCCCAAACGACCTACAGCCTTTGATGCCATCGAATGGGTTGATGAAAATCATCTGCACTTTACCAAGGCAATTGAAATCAATTTAAATGGCATTGCCAAAGGGTTCGCGGTGGATAAGGCAGTCGAGGCGCTGGAAAATCATGGCATCACCAGTGGAATTGTCAACGCTGGCGGTGATTTACGGATTTTTGGTAATGAGAGATACCCGGTTTATGTTCGCAACCCCATCAATCCATTACTCATCAATGGCATTGGACATCTAAAAGATATTGCGGTTGCTAGTTCTGGAAATTATTTACAGACGCACCTATTTAACCCTGAAAGTCATTCAACGGTTTGCACGGATAGTTCTTTCACAGTATTTGCAAAAAAATGTGTTCATGCCGATGGTTTAACCAAAGTTCTAGCAGCGCTGGGGCATCCAAATCACCCTTGCTTTAGTCAATTCGATAGCGTCGCTCTAATTCTGAAGCCCTGAAGATGAGACGACTTGGACAAATTCCGAATTGGCAAAAAATTTTTATTTATGGATCACTATTTTCGTGTGCACTTTCAGGAATACTCTATTTGTTTCACTCCGAACTGAATGAGTTAGCTTCAATTCTGTCATCCCGTATGGTATTGACAATTCATGGCATTTCTGGGGGCTTGATGTTAATTGTCTTTGGGATATTGCTGACCGCACATTTTCGGGCGGGTTGGTTATCCCAAAATAATCGCCTCACTGGAGTTTTGCAACTCATTTCTCTCGTGATTCTGATCGTAACGGCTTATTTACTTTATTACGGATCTGGATCGATTCGAGACGTCGTTTTAACCGTGCATTATGTTTTTGGATTTCTATTCATTTTCTTTCTAGGGTGTCATCTAGCCTTTCGAAAGAATTCTCGGAGAATCCATCAAAACATGGCTTCCATCTCTTTACGAACTTGATAAGCATCGGTTTGCGTATCAATTGCAACATCGTCCCACGATAACGATTGTCCTTGTTTAACTGGACGCACTACTTTTATCTGGTGCGCTAAGCCTAATGGTAGCCCGCCGATCTCACGGGATTTTTTAGCTGGGAGCAACTTACCCCAAACCGTATAACCCCCTTCACCATCAAGCATTTCTCCGGGTTTTAAGTCACGCTTTGCAGTTGCTACTACATCCGCATTCCAACAATAAGCAACGCCTGTCGCCTCTTGGCGCAGCGCCACACTCGCAACCGACATGCCAACCTCTAATCCAATCAGATGCCAACGTTTATAGAGTGTGAAATATCGACCGGTTGGATCGGTATGTGCTTTGTATTCTTCAAAGCAATTTTTAATGTATTCGGTTTCAGCCTCTACGGTGACCCAAACTCCCATACGAATGTCGTAGGGTATTTCACGACCATCTTTCTCAAGGGAAGAGATAACTTCAACCATACCTTTTTGTTCGAGATGTCCTCCCTCAGAGATGGGTCGAGTGACAACTGGAATATCTTCAATACTCGCAGGTGGGTATAGCAAGCCATTACTGGGAACTAAAAGCCCGGTAGCGTTTGCGACTGCAGTGGATTCAATCGAGG
>JACCDL010138982.1_pt1 | contig 18309 bp, 15 predicted proteins | sample 7441931 | NCBI WGS metagenome assembly JACCDL01 (sample SAMN15323437, study PRJNA562643) | freshwater metagenome | isolation source: river surface water | place: USA:Blue River Watershed | collected 2017-08-16 | reverse complement strand
TTTAGTCAAATGCTGTCAAGTTTAAATAGCGCTGAATTAGAGCGAGAGAAACTAAAGAAGACAGTTGCGGAAAATAATCCAATGCTTGTAGCAGTAAGCGATCAAATTGTAAAAATCAAAGAAAATATATACAGAAATATAGTAGATCAAAGAAAAAATCTGGAAGCTGCAAAGAAAAACATTCTTGAAACCAATACAACTTACACTACATTATTGCAAACCATCCCTTCTAAGGAAAGAGAATTGTTAGAGATCAGCAGGGATCAGCAAATTAAAAGTGGTATTTACTCTTTTTTATTGCAAAAAAGAGAGGAAAGCGAGTTGTCATATGTCTCTAATTTATCCGAAAGTAGAATTGTAAACTATGCTCAAGCTTTTCCATCACCGGTTTCTCCAAATAAGATGATGATTTTTGGTTTTGCGTTTCTTTTGATGTGGGCTGTACCAGTAGGTGCAATTGCAATAAAAGAAACGTTTACAACTTCTATTATGTACCGACAGGAAATTGAAGAATCAACAACTTTTCCTGTTGTAGGTGAACTAGCGCAGCATAAAAAAATAAAACCATTGGCAATTGAACCTGGCAAAAGAAGTTTAGTTGCTGATGAATTTAGAAGAATTCGATTTGCTTTACAGTATTATATGCCAATTCAAGGATCAAAAAAAGTATTGGTTACATCTAGTTTAAGTGGCGAGGGAAAAAGTTTTGTTTCTTCTAATCTTGCAATAAGTTATGCATTATCTGGAAAAAAAGTAGCCTTGGTTGATTTTGATTTACACCACTCATCCTTAGAGAAAATATTCATTCAAGAATCTAAACAAGGTATAATTGATTATCTGTCATCAGATATTCGAGCTCGAGAAATTATATATCCTGTTAAAGAGTATGACAACTTATATTTTATACCTACAGGTATTCAGCAAAATGATCCATCTATTTATTTTGAATCAGAAAAACTACAAATGTTCATGGAATATTTGGAGAGTGAATTTGATCTTATCGTAATTGATTCACCTCCAGTTGTTTTGGTAAGTGATGCATTTAAATTAGCGCCATTCTGTGCGGCTACTATATATGTAGTTAGACATGGGTACACTCCAAAGCAATTAATTAAGCGATTTGATGCAAGTAATAAAATAAATCCTTTAGTCAATCCTCTTTTTGTCTTCAACGGTGTGAAAATGCGTGGTTTGGTTGCAGACGAAACGGGTTATGGCTATGGGTATAAGCGTGGCTATAGCAGTTATTATAATAGTTAAGATAAATAAAAGTTTGGTGCGTCTATTTTATAACATTCTGTTCATGTGACAGAATGTGGCGAAGCCGTAATACTAATCAAATAAAATATACTTTATGGATAAACATTGGTTTGTGTTGTATACAAAATCTAATTGTGAGAAAAAAGTATCAGAATTGCTTTCAAAGAGAGGTATTGAGACCTATTGTCCATTAAACCGAGTCTATCGTCAATGGTCGGATAGAAAAAAGCAACTAAGCGTTCCTCTATTTACTTCTTATGTTTTCGTGAAAGTGGATGAGCCTGATTTGTCTCGTATTCGTTCTTTGACATCCAGTATTGTTAGTGCTGTTTATTGGTTAGGTAGGCCTGCTATCATTAAGGATGCTGAAATTCAGGAAATCAAGAACTTTCTAAATAAACATTCAGAAATAAAACTTGAAAAAAGAGCAGTCGACCTAAACGACGAAGTAATGGTAATGCGTGGTCCATTTTATAATCAGCATGGTATTGTACAGTCAGTTAAAAACCATAGCGTAGTATTATCACTTCCTTCTCTAGGATACAATATGATTGCTGAATTAGATATTTCAAATGTTCAAGTTGTTTATACGTTTAATAATGAAGTGGACTATCAGAAACGTGCTAGCTTATCTGTATGCTAAATATTTATTATTGTCGGGTGCTCCTACAAAATCTATGAAACAATTTCATAGGAGTAAGGATATTTTATCAATCTACTTTCACAATCCATCTAGGTCTCTTTTCGAGAAAACCATTAAATGGTTAATGCATCAAAATGTATCATTTATTTCGACCGATCAGCTCAATTTCATAATAAAGGGGAGGCTAACTGCTCCTCCATCTCCTGTAGTAATTACTGTTGATGATGGATGGAAAGAAAATAAGGAAAATATTATTCAGGTAGCAAGGGAATTCAATATTCCAGTTACAATTTTTGTTAGTACAGAACCCGTTTTAAGACAAAGGCCTTTCTGGTGGTCCTATAATCAGCGTATTAATAATCAAGGCATAGGGTATATGAAATCTAACGCACTTAAAAAATGGCCAAATAAAGAAAGGATTGCTTATTTAAATGGGTATGGATTTTTAAATGCCTATGCTGAAGAGGCAATGGAAGAATCGGATTTAATTGAAATAGATAAGAAAAGCAATATATGCATTGAAAGTCATACCGTGAGTCACCCTATACTAACACAATGTACTTTTGAAGAAGCAGATAGGGAAATCCAATTTTCAAAAATCCAGCTGGAGAAAACTTTGGGGAGAAAAATATCTGGATTTGCCTATCCTAATGGAGCATATTCACAACGAGAGATTTCTTTGCTAGAAAAATATGGATATGATTATGCATTTACTACAAGAAGTGCTTTTTTGACACCTAAAGATTTACAAAGCCGTTTTGAACTTCCTCGATTTGAAGTGTTGGATCAAGTATCATTTGCTGAAAATATATGTAGAATTTCCGGAGTTTGGTTTAAGAAAAATAGTACTCAAGTATGATTGCAAAAATTGTAATGCTCATTGCTTTTGTGACTGTTTTTGGATTTGTCTTTTATATACTTTTTACAAAAGAAAAAACCAATCTGGCCTTTGTAAAATATATGCTTTATGCTTACCCATTTCTGGGAATAGATTTATTGCCAAGTTATTTTTCCTTCAATATATTCGACTTATTAACTATTTTATTCTTTTTCTTCTTATTTAAACGTTACGCCGTAGATAAAACGACTAGCACTGTATATACCTATTTATTTATATTCTTTTTTTTAACACTAATTGCTGGCGTTTACTTGTCCGAGGAGCTTACTAGAGAAACGGGTACTGCAGTCCTACAGTTGTTAAGCATATCTATATTTATTTTTATTCTCTATCAGGTATTGATCTTTGAAAAAAGTGCAAGAGTTGAAATCTTTTCTGGTCTGCGTTTTATGCTAGTCTTTTCGTTTATATTTCTTTTTTTGCAGTTTATTTTTGGTCCCGCTTTTAGCTTTGCAAAATCTGAAAACATCAATGTTGCTGGAGGGATGGCCATACGTTACCCATCTTTCTTCCAGGATCCTCAAAAGTATGCGCAGTTTTTATCTGTACTGAGTTTCTTGGTTTTAGTTCCAAATCAGCAAGAAGCAAATGGGAATAACAAATTAAATATAGTCCTCGTTATTTTATCTGTTTGTGCATTGTTGTTTACTGGTGGAAGAGCTGGGTTGGGGGGATGGTTAGTGGGTTTATTTTTACTTGCTTTTTTGGGTAATCCAACCTACCGTGTACAATTTATTTTGGTTTTATTGGGATTGGGAAGTTTCGCTTATGCTTTCCAAGATCAGTTACCCATATTTAAGAGGGCTGATCTTGAAGCTTCCTACATTTTTCGACAGATGATCTGGAATGATGCATTAGCTATACATCAAAACCATCCTTGGTTTGGAATTGGCATCGGCAATTATGCTAATTACGTAGCAGTACATCACCCAGATCAATTTTGGATAAATAATAACGAAATAACATATTACGATCATCCTGAGAGCGGTTATTTAAAATTATTGGTTGAATTTGGTTTACCAGGTTTCCTATTGCTGCTGTTTCTGATTTTATACACTATGTATCAAAACATTTATGTTTATACCAAAACGAAATTGATAGAGCATCTTCTGTATACAGCAGCTATTATTTCTTGGTTGGTAGGTTTCTACACTGTTTATTCTTTAGGTGATATCAGAATTAAACTATTAATCGCAATAATACTTGTATTGTCTGTAGCCTCCATAAAGACAAAAGATATGTACCAAACTATCAATAATAAGGTGCATGTTTAAGAGTGTCATTCTCAAAAATTCATTTTGGGCTATCTCTTCTAGTGTTTTTCAGAATATTGTATTTGCTATATTTTTTATTATTATGGCTAGGGTATATAAAACAGAAGATTTCTCTTCGTACATCATAGCCAATACATTGTATGGATTGCTACTCTCTTTTTCTTCTTTAGGTATGGCTCAATGGTATATTCGAGCCGTAAAAAACATGAATGAACATCTTTCAATCAATCGACTTTATTTTAATATTCAACTTTTGGCTGGAGTACTATTTTTATTTTTAAATGTATTGGCTTCTTTTTTACTTTATACTACTAGCGTAATTCATGTTTTATCTTTTATTCTTGGGATCAATATTGTAATTGATAATCTAATCAATGTTTTTAAGACAATCAATATTGCAACTTTTAACCAGAGGCAAACATTTTCGATTTTAACTATTGAGGCTTGTATAAAATTAGCACTAGCAATTTTGGTGTATTACCTTGTCCCAAACATAGTAGTGATTGCTGCATTATTGGTTTTGTTAAGGATAATCACTTTTTCTCTATTTTATTTTAGTGGGGACTATAAAAAAACACTTAAGGGGATAGTCGTAATCAGTCCTGAGACTTATCGACAAGTAATTAAAACCATATACGAGAATCGATTCTTTCTATTTATTGGCAGTATCTCGGTCCTTTTTTGGTCACTTGGCAGTATACTAGTTTCTAAGTTTTTGAATACACAAGCTGTAGCTGATTATGAGATTGCCTATAAGCTTTTCATTATGGCTGAAATCATACCACTAATGATTTTGAGCTCCGCTTTCCCCAAAATTGTGGAGCATGTGAATAATCCTACGTTAAAAAGTATGCGTTTTTTAAAGGCGCTTTCATATGGAAACCTACTATATGGTTTATTGGCCTATACCTTTGTGATTTCATTTTCTCATTTATTTGTCCCTTTTTTCTTTGGTGTTCAATACGCCCCAACTGCCCAATACTGCGATGAGATGTTTCTTACAATGTTGCTTTTCCCTTCTGTTTTATATCAGGCTAATCAACTCATAGCTATAAAAATGGAAAAGATTGATATGTATTTGAACTTAATGAGTCTGTTCATCAATCTTTTTATTGCGGTAATGGGACTCAAACTTCATTATTCATTGTCGTCTATAACTTATTCAATCTTTATTTCGTTTTTAATCTTTCATTTGTCACAAGAATATTTTCTAATAAAAAAGGGACTAAGTAAGCTTAGTGATGTTGCAATTATGTATCTGCTCGTATTCGGCGGTATGTATGCCTATATATTACTTATGAAGTATGTTGATGTTGTATACCTTTTCCCATTAATATGGACTACAGTTTTCATCTTAATCATTCCTTCTTATAAACGCTATTTTGTCAAAGCCTAAGGTTCTATACTATCTGCATACCTACTTTTTAGACAATGCATTAGAGCAAATGAGGCTTATGTCCTCTATTGCTGATTTGCATGTATTGATTGAATTATCGCCTGAGTCCTTAAAAAGTACTATTGTAGATTTTACTACACTAAATCCCAAAAACTACTTTAATACCTTGCAATCCATCATTGCTGAAGAGGATTTAAAACGTATTGGGAAATATATTGATAATGTATCTTCTATCTCATATATCTACTATCCTTCCAAAAGTATAATTGGTTTAAATAATTGGAAGTCATTGAAATCTTTTTTAGCTTTTTTGTATACAAATAGTTTTGATCTACTTCATTTTGATACAATCTCGGCACGTCTACTGCCTTTGTTGCCATTTATTTCAAATAAAAAAATAATAGCAACAATACACGATCCAGTGCCACATATAGGCGAGAAGTCGCGTAAAAGAAGTATCATCAATTGGCTTTATTCAATGGTGATTAATGAATATGTATTTTATTCAATCTACGCACGAAATCAGTTTGTTTCAAGTAGACCAGCTTTACACAACAAGACAGCTATTCTAAAGTTATTGCCTTATTCATATATCAATAATTTTAAGCAAGCAACTTCTAAATCTGAACAATACATACTTTATTTCGGTAGGATTTCAGCTTATAAAGGTTTAGATCTGTTGATCAATGCTGCAGATTATATTTTACACCGCTATCCTTCGATCAAAATATATATTGCCGGTAAATCTCATGGCGACTATAAGCTGGATTTAGCTGGGAAGGGCAATATACAATATATCAACTCCTACCTATCTATTAATCAACTCGCAGAATTAATTCAAGATGCGTTATTTGTTGTTTGTCCTTATAAAGAAGCTACCCAAAGTGGTGTTCTAATGACCTCTTTAGCTATGAATAAGCCTGTATTGGCAACATCTGTAGGGGCATTTAACGAATACATAAAGAACGGAGAGAATGGAATTCTTGTAGAACCTAGTGTGGATGGAATTCAACGAGGAATAACACAAATGTTGACAGGCAAGTACTACTTGGATTTGACAAATAATATCGACAAACAGTCCAATGAAGTCCAACGTCAATATAACTATGAAAGGTATAAACAACTTTATAGCCACCAAAAATGAAATTGCAAGAGTTCATAAATGCTGATTTCAATCGCTATAAAGATGAAATGCGATTTAATTATTTGTTATCAGCACTCCAAATACCAGGGTTTAGGTACACTTATCTTTTAAGGAAAGCTTCTTCTTTCTCAAGACGAAGTATTCCGGGTTTGCTCTATCGATTCTTGTTAAAGATATATAGTCTCAAATATGGCTTCCAGATTAACCCATCTACTAAAATTGGAAAAGGATTGTATATCGGGCATCGTGGGACTATCATCATTAATAGTCTTGCTGAAATTGGGGAATGTTGTAATCTTTCACCAGGTGTGACTATCGGTCAAACTAATCGAGGAATAAAGAAAGGCGCGCCTGTGTTAGGAGACAGGGTCTGGGTTGGTACAAATGCTGTTGTAGTAGGAGGGGTAAAGATTGGCGATAATGTGTTAATTGCTCCAAATGCTTATGTGAATATTGATGTACCGTCCAATTCAATTGTAATTGGGAATCCTGCGCAAGTTTTTTTTAGAGAAAATGCAACAGAAAATTACATTGATAACTGTCTTTAATTATCCCGTTTAAAAATGGTTCAAAAAATAGCATTTGTGATTCACGGATTGCCCGTTGGTGGTGCAGAAAAATTTCTGATTACATTGGTTAATCAGCTACCCCTACAATCTTTTGAATCACATGTTATTTTACTAAGCCAAGATGAAACACTAAGGCATGAATTAAATGCTAACGTATTTGTTCATAAAGTGCTTAAGGCATCTAGGTTCGATTTTAGCATAGCAAAAAGAATTAAGCGACAAATAGATATGATTTCTCCAGGGATTGTAATGTGTGTTAATACCTATTCCTTTTTTCTCACCAAACTAGGTTATACAGCAAATGCTCCCTATAGATTTATCCTCTCACCTCACACCACTATTCCATTTTCCACCTATAATTATCTCCAAAGCTTAGTTTATTATAGAGAGGTTAGGTCCAAAGATCTTGTCCTTTATCTCTGTAATGCCCAAATGCGTTACATCAACAAGGCGTATAAGTTAGCTATGCACAATAAAAAAGTGATTTATAATGGTATTGATAATTCTTATTATAGTCCTGAACTTATATCCGCTGAAGAGGTAAATTCATTGTTGCAGTCACTCAATATACCCACTGATGCAAAAATTATTGTTCAAGTAGCTCGACTGCAAAAAGAAAAACGACATGAGGATGCTATTGAAGCACTTGACATACTTAATAAATCACGGAATTCAGATAAAGTCCATTTACTGTTAGTTGGTGGAGGAGCCGCAGCTAAAGTTTCATTTTTAAAAAATAAAGTACTTCAATTAGGCTTGCAAGAACATGTACATTTTTTGGGTAGTCGACAAGATGTACGATTGTATTACAAAGCTGCTTCACTATTTACACTGACCAGTGAAAGTGAAACCTTTTCTTTAGCAGCATTAGAGGCAATGGCATTTGGACTGCCTGCAGTATTGACAAATGTAGGCGGAGCTGCTGAAATGGTTACTGAATACCAAAATGGATTTTTGGTTCCACCAAGACAACCACATCAAATTGCCCAGGCTTGGAACAAAGCCTTGTCGCATCCTTTTGATTCTTTAGCTATTCGAAAGCATGTAGTAAATAAATTTAGCATCAACGAAATGGTTAAAAACTATATACAAGTATTCTCAGATGCCTCCTATCAATCATCCATACCCAAATAAATTTAGTGATATCAAATAAGGTTCTATTTATAGCGCCAATGAATGTTAAAGGCGGAATAGGCGCAGTTTTAGATTTATATGCGCAGCAGTTTGATTCTTTTCAAGTACTCTACACTTACCCAGAAAGCAAAACTGTTTCGCGCTTACCATTTTATCTGAAAGCGTTATTCAAATTGATGCACAAACTATCAACTGATAAACAAATTGAAATTGTGCATATACACTCTGCTTCTAGGGGGAGCTTTTATCGTAAATCTGTTGCTTTGTTAATTGCAAAATTATATGGGAAGAAAACAGTCATGCACATTCATGGTGGAGGATTTAAAGAATTTTATTATGCTTCATTTTTTAAAAACACCTTGATTAAGCCCATATTGAATTCAGCTGATCAAGTTATTTGTTTATCGGATGAATGGCTTGAATACTTTGCTAATCAATTGAAATTGAAAAATATTGCAATGCTACCTAATCCCATTGCTTTGCCTACTCTTCAAGCTAAAACAATAGCAGCTGATAGAATCGAGCTAATTTATTTTGGGGCTGTTGTAGCCACTAAAGGAATTTTTGACCTAGTAATGTTTTTGACTACTAATAGACACTTCAATGAAGGAAAAATAGTACTGCATATCTGTGGCGATGGTGAATTGGAAAAATTAAGATCGATAGTAAACCTACATCATCTAGAAAAACGGATACTGATTCATGGATGGACCAATGGTTCGAACAAAATAGAACTCTTCCGAAAAGCAGACATTTTTATTCTGCCATCTTTTGCAGAAGGACTGCCAATGAGCATATTAGAAGCCATGTCATATGGTAAGCCAATTATAGCAACAAGAGTAGGAGGTATTCCATCCTTGGTTCAGCCTAATTATAACGGGTGGCTGTATACCCCTAATAATACCCAAGAGTTAACTACCATATTTGATGAGTTGTTTTCAAATCTTCGCCAACTCAACCAGTATGGACAGCATTCTCGAGAAATGTCTATAGCATATGATATCAAGTCTGTGAGTAAAAGATTACAGACTATATATGCGAATATCCTTTCAAAATAATTCTATCATCATATGGCTTTTTTAGGAACGATTCGAATCCTGATCATTGATATGCTCAGGGGTACAAATATTTTATGGGAACTCAAGCGCATCAGCAAAGAACAATATTTGACAAGGGGAGAACTTGATTATATCTCATCGCTAAAAACAAAAAAAGTTATTGCCTATGCTATTTCTCATATTCCATATTATAAAAAATTTAGAGAGAAAAGTGAGTTGCCTGTTCTTACCAAAGATCTTATACGCGGACATCGTAAAGATTTTCTTTCGCCCAATTATCGAGGGAAATTGTTCCCTAAATCAACAGGAGGCTCCACTGGTTTGCCCTTACATTATTATACAACAGCTAAAGCACAGGGTTTCATGTGGGCTGGAATAATCCATGCATGGAAAATCGTTGGATACACTTTAGGGGATAAGGTAGCTTTTGTATCTGGGACAGCTTTGGTTAAGCATAACTGGCAACATCAATTATTTTATAAACTTTTAAATGTAGAAGTGCTTTCCGCATATGATTTAAGTGAACCATCAATAGAGAGGTATGTCAAATTATTAAACAAAAAAAAAATAAAAGTTATCTATGGTTATCCTACAGCACTTAATGAAATAGCACTTTACTTATTAAAAAAAGAAAATTGCGTATTCAATTATTTAAAAGGAATAGTAACTACCTCAGAAGTATTGCATGAAAAACATCGATTAAATATTGAGAAGGCTTTCAAAGTAGTTGTGAGAAATCAGTATGGTTGTAATGAAGCTGGTATATCTGCTTTTGAATGTGAGCATGGTAATTTACATCTTATCAATACCGCATCTTCTATAGAAGTGCATAACGGAGAATTATTTGGAACAAATCTTGTTAATGATGCATTCTATTTTATAAAGTACCAAACTGGAGATTCAATTGATCTATCAGCTTCATTATCATGTTTCTGTAATAGAGGATATCCGATTATTGAAAATATCAATGGCAGATCGGTTGACATAATTGTAGATAAAAATGGGAAAAAAATACATGCTTCATTGTTCAGTATCCTATTTAGATCTATGCCAGTAATTGAACAGTTCCAAGTGCAGTTTGATCGTACTGGAATTGATATCTATCTAAAGTTGAATGAATCAAATTTAAGTGAAGCCCAATACAATCAATTACTCATGCTTGTTAAAAAACAAATGTTCTTTGATGAATACCGGATTTATTGTAATTCTTCCTTTCTCCAATCTGCCAATGCAAAACATAAATATGTAATTGATAATCGCGCTAAACAAAATGTTAGTTATGAAAATATGGTTTGATATTTCGAATTCGCCCCAAGTTCCTTTATTCAAGGAAATGTTAGAAGATTTGAGATTACAAGGGCATGAAATTATAGTAACTTCTCGCCCTTTGGCCAACACAATAGAGTTATTGGATAGTGAAAAAATAGCCCATACAATTGTTGGTAAACACTATGGTAAGAAACTGTCGAGTAAATTGTTTGGTTATCCAATAAGGGTATATCGTCTCTGGCAGTTCTTACGTGATAAGCAAATTGACTTGTCAGTATCTCAAAGTTCTTTTCATGCGCCTGTTGTTGCCAAGTTACTGGGTGTGAAGTCCATATACACAAACGACAATGAGCACGCAGTAGGAAATATTCCAGCTTTTTTGTTTGCCGATACTATTTTATTGCCTCAAAACTTCAAAGTTGATAATCAAATTCTTTCAAGACTGATATCAAAAAAAATTACTCATTACCCTGGTGTAAAGGAAGGTATTTATTTGTGGCGTAAGTCATTTAATAGGCAAAAGGCGAATAGCAATGAGTCATCAACTCCTGTCAATTTATATATAAGGCCAGAACCATCTACTGCTCAATATTATAAAGGCGGGGAAAACTTTCTGGATGATTTTATTCTACAATCTAAGGGACAGTATAAAATAACTGTATTACCGCGAAACGATGATCAACGCAAGCACTATGCCTCTCCTCAATTTAGTGGCATTAGCATACCTAATACTATATTGTCTTTTGATGAAATAGTTAAAGACTGTTCACTGTTCATTGGAGCTGGAGGATCAATGACCAGGGAGATGGCATTAGTTGGTATTCCTACCTTATCAGTATACCAGGATAAACTCTTGTCTGTTGATAATGCTTTGATTAATCAAAAGTTATTGGTCTACAAGCCACGTTTTACTTTTCAAGATATACAAGAGCTAGTAACGAATAATAAACAGCAAAACAATATGTATATGAAGTATGGAGAGCAAGCATATCAATTATTTCTTTCAACAATCAATAATAATTCGCATAAATCATGAAAAAAAGATTTGGTTTAATTGGGGCAGGCAAAATGGGGATATCTCATTTGGCTATTTTAAATGCCCATCCGCTTGCCCATGTGGTTGCTGTGGCTGATCCTTCAACCTTAATTCAGCAAGCTATTAAGCAATACACCACTATTAAGGTATATGCTGATTATAAAGATATGTTTGCAAAAGAGCAATTAGATGCTGTGGTCATCGCTGTTCCCACTAAATACCATGATGAATTGGTCAAGCAGGCTGTTGATTTGAATATGCATGTTTTTGTTGAAAAGCCTTTCATGCTTGACTTAGAAGCTTCAAAAAAACTGGCTTCAATTGTTTATCAAAAAAAACTGGTTAATCAAGTTGGCTACCATAATAAGTTTATAGGCACATTCAAAGAGGCAAAAAGATTATTAACACAATCTGCTTTAGGCGATATCTATCATTTTGAAGGAAATATCGTTGGACCAGTTATTCTGAAAAAAAAGGAAGCTACTTGGCGTTCAAAGGAAGATGAAGGTGGGGGATGTTTAATGGATTATGCTGCACATATGGTTGATTTAATAAATTATCAAATTGGAAATATCTCATTTATAAATGGTGCAAACCTATTGTCCATCTATTCTCAACACGTAGATGATTCGGTAAGCGCATTGCTTACTACAGAAAATGGGGTACATGGCATACTCAATGCCAATTGGAGTGATGAAACCTATCGCAAAATGCATACTAGCCTTTCGGTAAGTGGCAAAAAAGGAAAAATGGAAGTTGATGCTACTGAAATGAAAATTTATTTCAAACAAGATCCTGGTCTTATCGGTTACGAAAAAGGCTGGAATATCAAACCGATAAATATACTTACAGAGCAAGTCGACTTCTATCTAAGAGGCGAAGAATACTCTGCTCAAATGGATTATTTCGTAAGGGCAGTAAATGAGAATATTCCTAATACGATTAATACGTTTGAAACTGCACTAAAGACCGATGAGGTATTATCAAAAATTAAACAATTTAAAACACCACAGCATGGATAGAATTTTATTTGGTGATAACCAATTCTTTGGAATCAACCATGTGTCAGATGAGAAATCGCGACAACTTTCAATTAAATTTCGAAAAGATGATGCTGTGCTGAAAACATTAAAAATAGTGCAACAAAATTCCGTCAATTCATTCATGTGTACTACTCATGATAGAATGATTGATATATCAAAAGCTATGCACCAGGACTTGCAATTAAGGAAAATGAATATTTATCCCTGCTTACCATATGCTCATAAATATGCTAACGCGGTTACGGAACTGGGAATTATGGGGACAGTTAAACAATATGTCCCTGGCAATTTTATGACATCGTTGTTAAAGGGAGGTGTTGCCTATGTCTCAAAAGATTATATTTCTATGATGGAATTAATGGTTGATGCAGAGCTTAAAATGTTTAAGAATGCTACAACTCCGGTTGTTTTTTTACAAAATGTTGTAACTGATTTATTACTAGGATTGGGAATGGGAAAGGTCTTGAAAGCATTTCATGATCACATAAATAATAAATACAATGTTGAAGCAGGGTTTATCACCATGAATCTTCCAAAGTTGACTGAATTGCTTCAAGCGAATGGAATTGCATACCCAATAATTTGTTCATCTATAAATCATGAAGGTTTTAGAATGTCAGGTGGTAAAACCTTATATGAACAATATCTAGAAAAGGGTAAGTCTAGAAATATTGCAATGCAAATATTTTCTGGGGGAAGCTCAGCACCAGATCAATCTATTAAATATGTCTGTTCCTTGCCTAATATTCAGTCAGTCTTGTTTGGAGCATCTTCTGATGATAATATAATCAAAACAGTATCCATGATTCGTCAATATGATACTATCTATAACAAATAGCAAATGGAAAAAGAACTAAAAAAATATATGCAAAATGGCTTGATGTTAACTGATTACATCTTGATTAATGTCTTGCATACTTTGGCATTGCTGTCTATACAAAGATTAGGTGCTCCACTAAGTGTTCTACAAATAGCCATGTTTGGATTATATATCAATATTGGCTGGTATTTTATTGCCGTCAATTTTAGAATCTATAGTATTGATACACAGTTATCTCTCATGTGGGTAATAGTTAAGTTGTTTTTAGCTTTATCTGTATTTGGGCTACTTGCTAGTTTTTTTATCTTTCTTTACGCAACTCCTAAAGCATATAACTGGCAACTATTTTATTATTATATTATTCTTGTAGGGAGCATTTTGGTATCACGTATTATTTACCATGGAATTAGGCAACTCTTATTTAAGCAAGCTGGGTTTTTAAATAATACTCTTATAATTGGCTACAACCATACAGGAAAGAAGTTGGCTGACTATCTACAAAACAGTGCTGGGGCATTAAATCTTATAGGCTATGTAGATGAGCCTGAAAATATAAAAGAACTTTCAGTGCTTCCTGTTTTCTCAGGGATTGCAAATACAATTAAGATCGCCAAGCACTATGGAATCAATGAAATATTTTCTACGATTACGCCTGATGAACATCCAGAAGTAGCGGAGTTATTACCATTAACTGAACAAGCCTGTGTACGTCTGCATTTTGTACCAAATGTGTCACATTTTATTGATAAAGGGATGGTAGTGCAACATCTGCATCATTTATCAATTTGCTCGATGAGAAAAGATCCTTTAGAAGATGTTGGTAATAGAGTAATAAAGCGATTGTTTGATTTATGCGTAAGTGTTTTTGTAGTTGTATTTATTTTAAGTTGGCTTTATCCACTTATAGCAGTTTTGATTAAAATGTCCTCAAAAGGACCAGTACTTTTTCTACAAAAGAGATCAGGATTGTCGGACAAACCCTTTTATTGTTTGAAATTTAGAACCATGCATTTGAATGATCATGCTGATCATTTACAAGCCACTAAAAATGATAGTAGGGTAACTTGGATTGGAAGAATTCTGCGGAAAACAAGCCTTGATGAATTTCCACAATTCCTTAATGTTGTAAAGGGTGAAATGAGTATAGTAGGACCACGTCCACATATGCTGAAGCACACAAAAGAATTCTCCGAAGTTGAACGACACTATATGGTAAGACACTTATTGAAGCCAGGAATTACAGGTTGGGCACAGGTAAATGGATTCAGGGGTGAAATAAAAGATCCAGTGCAATTAAAGGGCCGTATAGAATGTGATATCTGGTATCTTGAAAATTGGTCGATTTTCTTAGATATGAAAATAATTCTTCTTACTATTTATCGTGTTTTTGCAGGAGATAAAAATGCATACTAGAGAAGACTACACTTAATTCATCTTCTCTAGTATACAAATGGTGAATTATAATTTCAATACTTTATATGTGTAAACTGTACTTCCTAGTTTTGTTTTGATATAGTAGGTGCCTGGAGTAAATTGTTGTCCTATGTAATAGGAAGTATAGATGCTTCCAGTCAGCGTGTATACAATTTTACCATAAGCGTCAAGAACAGTTATATAGACTGGCATATCTTTTGAGGCATGTGTCACCTTTACAATAAAATAGTTTGTTGTCGGATTTGGATAAATACTCACTTTGTATCGCACATATACAGTTGGTTCTTGATATGCGTTTATTGTGAAACTAGTAGAGCTCGAACAACTATTACTGTCTTTTACATTAATCTGGTAACTGCCTGCTATTAGATTAGAAAAGGTGTTTGAGGACTGAAAAGTAGATCCATTTAAACTATATAAATAAGGTGTAGTACCACCGCTTCCATTAATTGTTAAAGAGGTAGTGCCATTGGTGCTACTTATTGTGCCCGATGTAACGGACAAAGCGATAGCTTTTGGCTCACTTACTGAAACAACAACAGTGTCTTTTAAGCCTGCATTATCGGAAACAATAAATTGATGATTACCTGCTTTTACAGTAAAATTTCCTACACCAGTATAAGGTGTTGATCCACCAATTGCAGTAACTGAAACGGTTGTAGTGCCACCATTACAAGTAATTATGCCATTTGTGGCGGTTGCTTCAAGTGGACTAATTGCAATTCTCGTAGTTACTGATTTAAATTCTATAATTCCAGCTTCTGGATTCTGGTCAATTGTTTCTCCATTAAAGTCTTGGGTTAATCCGACCGGGGTGCCAAAGTTGATCGCAGGAGAAGTTGACAAAGGCGATATATCCCATGTCTTTACATCTCCAGTATTGTTGACAAATAAATTTAAACTTGCGCTCAGCAGTTCTGATGATGTTAATGCAAAGCCTACTGCTCCAGATGACATACGATATATATTATTGGTATGTATCATTTGTCCGCTTGCAAACTTACTGTTCACAACATTTACTCCTGATGATAACCAAAATATATTGTTCTTAACAATAACCATACCTGGTGTTCCGGTTCCTGCCATCCAAAAAAGGACAGTTGGTTGTGAAAATTGTTTTTGTGTTTCGATAATGGTGTTATTATAATATTGTAGATTTTTTACACTCACACTAAACGTTGAACCATTTTGGTACACACCTATGATACCACAATTGATGATTTTGTTGTAGGCAATAAGATTATTCTCAGCAATACCATTGACATTGCTCCCTATTTCTAGAAAACCATTACAATTTATTGCTGTATTATACATCACTTTGTTATTGCTCATTGTGGCGCCAAAAAATTCCACAGCACCTCCGTCATAACCATAATCGTAACTCAAAGCCCAACAATCTTCAAATTTGTTGTAATTGATGGTGTTGTTAGAGCTTCCAATAACCATTGGGTTAGCGCCGTAGTCGTCATCCGGATTTATTGTTGTTGGCGTATTTCTTACCATCCGCATATTGTGCATATAGTTATTGATGATAGTTGTATTATTAGACCCAGCCTGAACAGCTATACCCACGCCAACTCTAGATATATCACAATTTTTGATGGTACAGTTGGGGGAATTATCAAGTGTAATAGCATAACTGATTTTTGCTTGAACAGTATGATCAGTTTCGCTTATTGATCGATCAATAATTCTAATGCCATCAATAACTATATATTGTTTATTGTATATGTAAATAATATCAGAAACAGCATTATTGAATTCTGGTAATTCGCCTGTTCCATAGTTAGAATAAACAATGGGAGCAACTGCGGTTCCTGATTTGTTGATGTTTAGTTTTCCGCTATAAACTTGTCCGCGTTTAAAAAAAACTGTATCTCCTGGGTATAGTAAACCTGAGCCATTATTAACATCGGTAATTGTTTTCCAGGGGTAGGTAAGACTTCCATTAGCAATACTTGCCGCAGACGATGGGTCTACATAATAGTTTTTGGCATTTGCATTGATGAATGCAAATACACCCAATAGTGTAGATGCAATCAGTTTGTAGTTTTTTAAAATTTTCATTTGGATTCGGATTAAAAAGTAAATGATATTGGATTAATTACAACATAAAAACACATGTTGTTTGATTAAAAATGCTAATAAAAATTTATTTAAAAAAGTAGGATCACAAAATTTAGAGGAGATGATGAAAGTCAGCTTTTTTCAATTGATTTATTTATACCCATTGAGGTATACTTTCATAATAGATACTTATTGTATACCCGTAATGGTATAAAAATGACTTTAGCAGAATTTGTAAAAAAGAGCCGAAAGACGCATAAAATATCTCAACCAGAATTGGCTATTCGAGCCAAGGTGGGTTTACGATTTATTCGTGATCTTGAACAAGGCAAAAAAACTTTGCGTATGGACAAGGTCAATGCTGTTTTATCCTACTTTGGATATCAACTTGGAGTAGTAGAACTAGATGTGGTTATTTAATAATTCAATATTTTGTTTGGTAATAAAGTATTCAAAATATCTTTTATCTATCTCACTTCTGATACTTTGAATGAGTGCATCATCTGATTTACTGATATATTTAAACTTTTCATTGATACTGTTGAATGTATCGCTCCTGACCTTTTTTTGTAGTCCTGTATTTTTATGTTTCAAGCCAAGCACATAGTTAACTTCATTGATATCCGCTCTTTCATTTTTCTTTTCTTTTTCAATTAAGAGTTTTAGAAGTGCGATTTCTGTATCTGAAAATTGAATTTTATAGTTAGATTCTGTAGTTGCAATATTGGTGTTTGTTTTTTTCTTTCTTCTTGCAAAAACAATAATAGTAGTTGCGCATAGGATTAAAACTCCAACTGCTAATGGAGTAGAAAAATTATATACAGGTTCCCATATTGGTATGCCTGTATCTTTAAATACACTATAGTCTATTTTAAGTGAATCTACTCCACCATTAAATCTGTTTAAAGTATATATATACCCGTTGTACTCATATGGGAAGTCACTGTAACTCTTTCTGCCAATACTTTGATTGAAATTGAAGTTGTCAGATGATAGCAGTTTATTTTTATTAAAGTCTAGCATGTATACTTTATCAAAGTATAAAAAAATCAGCCCCTGAGATGTTTTATAACTAATGTGCCCGTTATAGATAATTTTTAATAATTCTTGATTCGTTTTGCCCAGTTTTGTCCATTGTTTAGATGCCAAATCTAGACTATAACTATAGGGTATGACTTTTCCTCTTAAATTTTCAGTCCCAATGATGCCTGCATTGACTTTAGATTGTAAGGGGACAAAAAACTTTCCATTCTTTTGATCAAAC
>JACCDL010464612.1_pt1 | contig 18316 bp, 35 predicted proteins | sample 7441931 | NCBI WGS metagenome assembly JACCDL01 (sample SAMN15323437, study PRJNA562643) | freshwater metagenome | isolation source: river surface water | place: USA:Blue River Watershed | collected 2017-08-16 | reverse complement strand
GCCTCATCTTCATTGATCGCTGAGACGGTCAAGGTCTTCCTGAATGTTCCGGTAATAGTAATTGAATACTCTTTCATTGGCATAGCATTGTCCTCAATAAGTTGTTTAATAAATTGGTCGTGGCTTTCTACCCATTCCAACCCATTTTTTTCATGTCGCATAATAGGTCTTCTCTTTCTTGAAGTGTGTAATTAAGGTTCTTTGATATTACTTTTTCAAATCCGGCAAACCGTTCATCCTCTAGTCGTTCACTCAATAAATGAATGGCGGTTTCAAGATCGCGCAGTTTGCACTTCTCTTTATAAAACAGGCGGGTTCTCATTCGATGCCCTTCTGAATGAATCGTTTGGAGAAGTAAACCTCACCATTAAACTCACTCGGCACTAAGTAAGAATCATATTGACATAGGAAGTATTCTTCCTCCCCTTCTTCCAAGGGTAATTTTGCCTTGATCTCATGGATCAGCGCGCATTGGTATTCGTCTTTACCCTTGAGAAAATCCCCAAATTCAAAGTCCCCAAACCATACTAATCTACGCATTTTGGTCGTCCTCCGTTTCTATTTCAGTTCTCCATTCATCATAATTTTCCATTTCTTCTGAAATGTGTTCGTTGTAATCAATCAGGGTAGGAATATTCTCCCTGACCCAATCAGCATTGCCCTCAATCTGATACAACTCATCGTTAGAATTGTCCCAATACCCGCAAAACATCATCCCAGGTTCGTAATAGGTAGCCTCGATTTCAAACCCAAGATCGGATAATTTTTCATACGCAGCAATGGGTGGACTCCAAGCGCTAAAGAATGAAACCCCAAGAGTATGCTCTTTATCCATGTTGATTTGACCCTGATCTAAACCAACATCCCATTTTGTCCCCCAATTAGATACGCGATAGTCATACCATCCATCGCCCTTCAATAGTTCGCTAGGGACGGGAATAAACTCGTTTAATAGTTTGTCATCCTGAAACGCGCGTTTAGCCCGTTCAATCATGGATGGTTCTACATGGGTAAGTGTTAGTGTGTTATTGCACCAATTAGGCATTTTGATTCTCCTTTTTATGAATTTCAAACAAATCTTTATGATCTTTGATCTTAATAACTGAACAATCTCTATATGCTTTTCCAAGCACATACTCCACCACCTCAATACAATCCGAGTCCCCATACATAAACCAATCAGGTTCACAGTTGTATTGTCTGCCATGCTCTTTCAATCCCGCTAAAAGAATGGCGTGGGCCTTTGCCTTTGTCTCAGCAAATGCCTCAAAACTAAAATTGCGCGAATCGTAATATGCTTTATATATTTTCAAGATAATTTCTCCGTTAAATTGCCCTCGTTCCACATTGCTTTGGCAAAACTAATTACATCATCTGAAGGGATTACATTGTTTGCTTGTGCATGATGCTCAATTACATCGATAGGGCATTGATCGTTAGTAGGAAAGTTATCTCCCCAAACCTGACCCCAATTAGCATTTGCTAATGACTTCTTAACATAGGTATCACAAACACCAATAGAAAACTGTCGCATGATGATCGCATTGATGCAATCCAAACCCAAATAACAAGCGTTGTTTAATTGACCCTCTAATTCATTTTTTGAGACTGTTGGGTTTTCTACTAAATACTCTGCAATGTATTGATCGTCAATATCCACCACTAAATTAAATTTCATAATGATCTCCTTAATCAAGTAAAACTGTGCCATCTGATAGCACAACGGATTGAACATAAGACTCTGCTGAAATAGCCTGACCCGCAAGAGCCTCATCTAAATAGACGCATTGCCTCGCCATTACCGGCAAGAGTTTGTCCAGGTTTGTTGCGTCATCTACCTCTACATAAATTGCTATCTGCATTTGATTCTCCTCTAAGCATTGGTCTCAATACTAAGCATGACCCTCAATAACAATAATTGAGATATGACTAGTATCATGTATTGAAAAAATAAAGTAAACAATACCATAGTAAAAAATATGGGTATTTTCAAACTAAGGGTTTACCCTAAGTGCCTGGATACCGTATTCAGACAGAAAACGAACACCTTGCGGGTCGTCTGTGATCGCCCGTTTTATCCATTTTTCTAAGGTTTTGGGGTCAAGCTGCGTTGCTTGTTGTAAGTGATGCCTCGCGATAGCACGAGGGACGGGGCGCGAGTTTATATAGAATTGGATCATTTCAAACCCCATCAATTTGGATAACGATTTTTGATCCGTTGTAAATAATGAAGGTTTTTTTAAGTTGAATATGCACGCGCCTCCATCTACCTTCAAAAAATGCTAGCCATTTTGACCCGTATTCGTTTTTAATACGGACGGATTCCGTTCTGAAAGGGCCTTCGGTGCCATGTCCGTGGTGTAGATATCCGATATCGTCCATTGGTTTAATCTCCTCTAGTGATTGACTTAGACCCCTTGCGGGGTTTCGGGTATTTAACCCTCATCAGTAAGCCTCTAGGGTTGTTGTTTAAGCCACCATGTATATAGTCTGCGTTCCAATTCCTCTAGATTAGTTCCTGAATATTGACAGTTTTCAAGGATCAATAAATACTCTTTCCCCCACATCAAAATATAGTAAGAGTCATCGTAAATTAAGGCGGGTTCTGTGCTTTCCTCTTGTAAAACTTCCAATTTGGAGGCGTCAGGAATAAATTTCCTAGTTGCTTGAAATGCCTTAAAACCCTTGTCCGTTGGGGTCTTTGCGTGATCCATCTCATAGCGCACATAATCGTCAATATTCCCGCGCATGATCCCGTCAGAAAAATACATCCCCGCCCAATCCCCGTATGGTTGCCCAATTCGGTCTTGCACTTTTTCGGCTAGATCGTTCAAGCACTCGTCCACTAAGTCGTTTATTTGTTCGTCCGTCCAAATTATGTCTTCTTTAGTTTGGTTCATTTTGACCCCATGTTTATATTGATCGTTGTTCATTACTTGCTCTCCTCAAAAGTTTTCAAAAATGATCTCGTTGCCGTCCTCAGTGAAGGCATACCAAAATCCATACATATCAATAAATTCAGCGATTGCCTCGCGTTTTTCTTCGTCCGTCATATCGCTAGTGATCGCAACATCGGTATATGAATCTTTAAACTCCTTTAATGAGCATTGGGAAAAGTCGCAACATATCCCGATTGGGTCAAATTCTAGGTCGTCCCCCATTTCTTCCAAATAGTCAAATAAAACCCCCAATCCCTCATAAGAGAAGTTGTCGGGTCTGATTCGTTGCATTTCATCCCTAAAGATGCTTAATGTGATGGTCTGTTTCATGTGTAATTACTCCTTAAAAGGTTGGTTTGGTTTCAATCGTGCCATTTACTGCTTTAGCAAACTTGCGCGCCTCTAAGGCAGTATCAAATTTACGGTGGGTGTAAAACTCCCCGTTGTAGTCAAAAGTCCAATAACGAACAATCCACATAATTAGCCCTCCTTAAACTGCTAAACGATTAAAAGTAAAGTCCCACTCTTTGAATGAGTCCTTAACATGGGCGAAGTCTTGCTCATCTCTAACCACCAAATAAAAACGATTTGTTGGGTTTTGGTTGTTGTAATACTCAACTGCAAAATAGTCGTTATCGCCATTGATCTGACGCGCTTGCTTTACTGCCTCCACTACTTCAAAGAATTTACGCATTTGCTAGCACTCCTTATATTGACCTTGTTTCTTGTCATGTATTGACAATTAACACGATTACACCATAAACGATTGATTAGTGTCAAATCTTGACTAATTCATAGGGTTATTAAATCTAGCCATTCTCCCAGGCACTGTGTTTATATACAGTAGTTGTGGTATCCTCATGCCATGTTCTTATTTTGTTCGCCCGTAATATGAAGGTGCAGAAACTAACCCGTAAGCAAGTAAAAGAGTATCTCTCCAGAGTCCCAATAGAGAAGGTATTGGGAGTGGAGAATAGACAACTAACCCATAAGCAGAAGGAATTCGCCCGTCAATTAGCAGTCGGGCAGACTAAGGCACAAGCGTATCGGAATGTATATAGAGAAGGTAAAGCACATATGAATAAGAAAAGGGATGGCAACGCGGGTCATGCGTTGTCCCAACATGAGGGAATCGCGCGGGAGGTAGAGGCGATAAAAGCGGGGATTGAGTTTCAGAGACTATATTCAGAGGCGCAACTGAAGGCGTTAGTCGTGGCACAACTGACTAAAGAAGCTCTCAACCCTGAGAATCAAGGTGCGACCCGCGTGAACGCGCTGAAGACTTTAGGGACGGTCGCGGGTGTGGATGCCTTCATCCATAGATCTGAGACCAAGGTAATTAAAGAATCCGCAGACATCAAGCAAGAACTATTAGACAAACTACGCGAGGCATTGTCGGACAACGAGCGCACCATTGACGCAGATGCGGAGGAGTTGCTAAGAGAGATTGAAGGGGGCTACGCCATCGAGAACGATGCAGCCGGAGGCCCACCCAGGGGCGACCCCCCAAATGTGAGCATTGCACAGGCTGAACTACAGCATAGTAATCCACACAATCAATCTCCAGAAAATTCGAGTCAAGCCCAGCAAGGCGTAGCGGGCGATGTGGCAACGTTGCCAGATGAACCCACCCCTTCTGTTGGGAAAAAGCAACAGGGGGAGGGGGTATAATTTTTGGAAACTAGGGTTTATATCCTCTATATGGAAACCCACCCCTTAGGGATTTAGATACTATGCTATTAGTGACTATAGTGTTTATTGTCCTTTTTGCCGTATTGGCGTTCGCGAATTTGATTTTGGAGGTCTTTGATGAACTTGAGTAGAGAGGCGGCCATTTTGGCTTTGAAAGAAGTACAGATGCTGTATACCCGATTAGGGTCTACGAACTGGGAGGCTCTGAAGATGGCGATTGACGCCTTGGAGCTGATTGAGATGGCGTATAGAGAAAAGCATAGTGACGCCTAAACAGTCTACGGTCTATCGGTTTATTGACGAGTGGTGGAAGAAGTACTCGTTTGCCCCTTCCATAGAGGACATCATGGAATTTACGGGCGATAAATCAAAGAGCAACGTTCACCGGATTGTGGTGACGCTCTGTGACTTAGGCTACTGTAAGCGCATACCGAATCGCGCCCGCAGTGTGAGGCCGTCTTACTTGAGGGTGCGGGACATTGAGTAAGCTAACTGAACTAGTCAATAGTCTGCCGGAAGCTGAAAAGCTGGAACTGGTAAAGATTATTAACGACCTCTCGGAATCAAAGGGGCGGGAAAAGGCTCAAAATAACTTTTTGGAGTTTGTCCACCAGATGTGGCCTGGGTTTATTAATGGCGCCCACCACAAGATTATGGCTCAGAAGTTTGAGGAGATTGCTAATGGAAAATGCCGTCGTCTTATTATTAATATGCCTCCTCGCCATACAAAGTCTGAATTTGCTAGTTACCTTTTACCTGCGTGGTTCTTGGGAAAATTCCCTGGTAAAAAGGTTATACAGACGTCTAACACCGCGGAGCTGGCAGTCGGTTTTGGACGAAAAGTTCGAAATTTGGTAGGGAGCGATGCCTATGCGAAAGTCTTTCCAAACGTCGGCCTCAAGTCTGATTCTAAGGCTGCTGGCCGTTGGAACACTAGTGCCGGTGGTGATTATTTTGCTATTGGTGTGGGCGGTACCGTTACTGGTAAAGGAGCGGATCTCCTTATTATTGACGACCCCCACTCTGAACAAGAGGCGGCGATAGCGGCGTCAAACCCCGAAGTCTACGATAAGGTCTTTGAATGGTACTCCTCAGGCCCACGTCAGCGTCTGCAACCAGGCGGTGCGATTGTGGTCGTTATGACCCGCTGGAGTAAGAGAGACTTAACTGGACGGATTATCCAATCCTCAATTGAGCGCGACGGCGATACATGGGACGTGGTTAGTTTCCCAGCAATATTACCAAGTAGTAAACCGTTATGGCCTGCCTTCTGGCCGATCAATGAACTACTCGCCCTAAAGGAAGAATTACCGGTTTCCAAGTGGAACGCCCAGTACATGCAGGAGCCAACATCCGAAGAGGGCGCGCTAGTCAAACGAGAATGGTGGCAGACTTGGGAGAAGGAGACCCCACCCCAGTGTGAATTTATCATCCAGTCTTGGGATACGGCGTTTACAAAAAATGAACGTTCAGACTATTCCGCATGTACCACTTGGGGAGTATTCTACAAGGACGAAGACGAACGCGACCCGCATGTGATTTTGCTGGATGCCTTTAAGGAAAGGATGGAGTTTCCTGAACTAAAGGAAAGAGCATTTCGGATGTGGAAAGAATGGGAACCAGACGCATTTATCGTGGAAGCGAAAGCAGCTGGAAGTCCGCTGATTTTTGAGTTGAGAAGGATGGGAATCCCTGTATCAGAGTTTACACCTACGAAGGGGAATGATAAGATAGCTCGACTTAACTCGGTAACTGATTTATTTGCTTCTGGCAAGGTGTGGGCGCCGCCAAGAAGATGGGCAGAAGAAGTGATTGAAGAGATGGCAGCTTTTCCAAATTCAGACCATGACGACTTGGTAGACTCAAGTACTCAAGCTCTGATACGTTTTAGAAAAGGTGGCTTTATCCGATTGCCGTCGGATGAGGAAGATGAACCAATTAATTTTAGACGCAAGGCAGCGTATTACTAGGATAGATTATGGCAATAGATAAAGCTCTATATCAACTTCCCGAAGGGATTGAAACTCTCGCTCAGGCAGAACCCGAATTAGAAATTGAGATTGAGGATCCTGAATCCGTCACCATCGGTATTGACGGACTAGAGATTGAGCTAGAAAAGCGCGAAGAAACCGACGAAGACTTTGACGCTAACCTCGCCGAATACATGGGCGAAAGAGACCTAAGCCAAATCATTGGTGATTTATTAGGCGACTTTCAGTCCGATATTGACTCCCGTAGAGACTGGATCCAGACATACGTAGACGGACTAGAACTCCTAGGCTTAAAGATTGAAGAGCGCTCTGAACCATGGGAAGGTGCTTGCGGTGTGTACCATCCCTTACTTTCTGAGGCGGTGGTGAAGTTCCAATCAGAAACTATGATGGAAACCTTCCCAGCCCAAGGCCCAGTAAAAACCCAGATTATCGGTAAAGAAACTCCTGAGAAAAAAGATGCCGCTGCCCGTGTTCAAGCGGACATGAATTATCAGTTAACCGATGTAATGAAAGAATACCGCCCTGAGCATGAGCGCATGCTGTGGGGATTAGGCTTGGCAGGTAACGCTTTTAAGAAAGTCTACTTTGACCCGAACCTAGAGCGCCAAGTGGCGATGTATGTTCCCGCCGAAGATATCGTGGTTCCTTATGGCGCCTCGAATCTAGAGTCCGCCGAGCGTGTAACCCACGTCATGCGTAAAACCGAAAACGATCTACGCCGACTACAGATTGCTGGCTTTTACCGCGACGTTGACCTCGGCACCCCCGATAACGTCTTGGATGAAGTAGAGAAGAAAATCGCCGAGAAGCTCGGATTCCGAGCCACCTCCGATGACCGCTATAAAGTCTTGGAGATGCACGTATACCTAGACTTACCTGGATACGAGCATAAAGACGAAGACGGCAAACCTACCGGAATAGCCCTACCTTATGTTGTCACCATTGAAAAAGGTAGCCAAACTGTATTAGCGATCCGCCGTAACTGGAACCCAGACGATGAGACTTATCAGAAACGCCAGCACTTTGTCCATTATGGATATGTACCTGGATTCGGTTTCTACCATTTCGGTCTAGTTCATTTAGTCGGCGCCTTTGCTAAGTCAGGCACCTCCTTACTCCGTCAGCTCGTAGACGCTGGATCTCTATCCAACTTACCAGGTGGATTTAAGACTCGCGGTCTAAGGGTCAAGGGAGACGATACCCCAATCGCTCCAGGTGAGTTCCGTGATGTTGATGTTCCTTCAGGCACGATGAAGGACAACATTATGACGTTGCCGTACAAAGAGCCAAGCCAGACTTTGTACACCCTCTTGAACAATATCGTTGAAGAAGGACGCCGTTTTGCCTCGGCTGGAGACCTCAAGGTTTCCGATATGTCGAGCCAGTCCCCAGTTGGAACTACCCTTGCAATCTTAGAGAGAACCCTCAAAGTGATGTCGGCTGTTCAAGCCCGTATTCACTATTCCATGAAGCAAGAGTTCCGCCTGTTAAAGACAATCATTGCGGACTACACCCCTGAGGAATACTCTTATCAACCCGACGAAGGTAACCAACGGGCTAAGAAGTCGGACTACGACAACGTTGACGTTATTCCAGTCTCTGATCCAAATGCCGCTACCATGGCACAGAAGATCGTCCAGTACCAAGCCGTTCTCCAGTTGGCCGCTCAAGCTCCGCAGTTATACAACCTACCGTTGTTGCACCGTCAGATGCTCGATGTCCTCGGAATCAAGAACGCCGCAAAGCTGGTTCCGATGGAAGACGATCAGAAACCAACCGACCCAATTACAGAGAACATGAACGCATTTAAGGGTAAACCCTTAAAAGCATTTATCTACCAAGATCACCAAGCACATATTACGGTTCACATGGCAACATTTAAAGATCCGCAAATTGCTGCTGTTATGGGACAAAACCCACAAGCTCAAATGATCCACGCATCAATGATGGCGCATATTAGCGAGCATTTAGGCTTTGAGTATCGTCGCCAGATGGAAGAGATGATTGGAGTTCCGATTCCATACAACGATGATCCAGAAAATGATGAACCATTGCCAGAAGAAGTTGAGTTGCAGATATCGCGTCTTGCAGCTCCCGCGGCACAGAAACTGTTAATGGAGCATCAAGCACTAGCAGCCCAGCAACAAGCGTTGCAGGCAGCACAAGATCCTATAGTCCAGATGCAGCAACAAGAGCTTGCTATCAAGGCTAAGGAAGTCGAAATCAAGGAAAGAAAGCTAATGGCTGATGCAGCCGCGAAAGCCGACCAACTTGATATCGAGAAAGAGCGCATCGCCACGCAGGAACGTATTGCGGGCATGCAAGTTGGCGCTAAGGTAGCCAAGGATAAGGCAGAGCTTGAGTCAAACGACCAACTCGAAGGCATGAAACTTGGAGTCGAAATCGCCAGAACCAAAGAAATGGCTAATGCCACGAAGGAGCAAGCCAAGAAAGGTAAGTAATGCTGGACAAAGCACTAGCTCATCTCACGAATCAGATAGATGAGAAGGTAGGGCGTTTGCAGGAAAGTTTGGGTACGGGGGTCGCGAAAGACTTCTCAGAGTACCAAAAGATGTGTGGTGAGGTTCAAGGTCTGCTGACCGCACGTCTGTTTATTTCAGATCTTGCACGAAACTATGAGGACTCCGATGAGTAATCAAACGGCAGTAGATTTAAGTCAGGCAGTAGATTTGTCTGCACTTATGCACAAAAACGCAGAGCAAAAAGCATCACAGCTCCCCAAGCCATCAGGATACAGAATCCTATGCGCTATCCCAGAAGTTGATGATACCTTTGAAAGCGGTATCGCCAAATCTGATCTAACCATGAAGCATGACGAACTTTTGACCACGGTGTTATTTGTCGTGGACTTAGGGCCTGAGTGCTATGCGGACACAGATCGGTACCCGACTGGGCCATGGTGCAAAAAAGGTGACTTTATCTTGGTACGACCGAATTGTGGAACAAGGCTAGTTATTCATGGCCGCGAGTTCCGCATTATTAACGATGATTCAGTGGAAGCGGTAGTCGAAGATCCACGCGGAATCTCTCGTAAATTTGTTTAAGGAGCTAAAAAATGGCTGAAAACCAAATGGATGTACAGGAATTTGAATTTCCAGACGAAGTTGCTGAGAAGGAAGCCAAAAAAGGCGGAGAAATCAAGGCTGCGTCTGAAGAAGAATTTGAAATTGAGGTAGAAAACGACGTTCCTCCTGAGGATCGTTACCGTAAACCCGTAGATCCTGAAGTTGTTGAGGCTTTAGAGGAAGAAAAACTCGAAAAGTTCAACAATGACACCAACGCCGCTATCAAAGAGGCTAAACGTGTATACCACCAGGAGCGTCGGGAGAAGGAAGCGGCATTACGCGAGCAACAAGAAGCTCTCCGAATCGCTAAAAAGCTAGTCGAAGAGAACAAAATGCTCAAGAGCCGCCTACAAAGCGGTGAAAATGTGTACGTGGATGCTGTTAAACAGGCCGCAGAACGTGAACTTGAGATCGCAAAGGCAGAATTTAAGTCTGCTTATGAGTCTGGCGACGCTGAAAAGCTCGTTGAAGCTCAGGAAAAGATCACAAATGCACGGATTCGGATGGATAAAGCAGAAAATTATCGTCCACAATTTCAAAACCCTTCCCAAGAGGAAGAAAATGAAGTACAAATACCCCAACAGCAGGTAAACGCGCCCGATCCGAAGGCATTATCTTGGCAGAAACGTAACGAATGGTTCGGTCAAGACGAAGAAATGACTAGTTTGGCGCTTGGACTGCACGAAAAATTAGTACGCAGCGGTGTTCCCGCTGGGTCTGATGAGTATTACAAGCGTATTGACGTCACAATGCGCAAACGTTTCCCTGAGAATTTCGAAGGGGAAGAAGAAGTAGAGGCAGAAGAACCCGTGAAGGTTACGAAGCCTAAAGCTAGTACGGTTGTGGCTCCGGCAACGCGAAGTACGTCTCCGAAAAAGATTCGTATGAGCAAAACCCAAGTCCTACTTGCGAAAAAGTTGGGATTAACACCTGAGCAGTACGCCCGTGAACTAACTAAATTGGAGGCCCAAAATGGCTGAAGTAGCAAAAAAAACTCGTGAGCTAGAAACCCGTGAAGTATCGGTGCGCCCTAACAGTTGGCAGCAACCTGAGCTTCTCCCTGAGCCAGACAAACAGGCTGGGTATGCTTATCGCTGGATTCGTGTCGCGACACTGAACCAAGCCGATCCACGTAATCTCTCATCTAAATTGAGAGAAGGATGGGAGCCAGTTCGTATCGAAGAACAACCTAAATTCCAACTGTTAGTTGATCCCAATAGTCGATACAAAGACAATATTGAGATTGGCGGCTTGTTACTTTGCAAGACCCCTGAAGAGTTTGTAGGTCAGCGTAACGCTTATTACGCTAAACAGACCCTAGCTCAGACCGAGGCTGTAGATAACAATCTTATGCGCCAAAGTGACCCACGGATGCCTCTCTTCAAAGAGAAGAAGTCCACAAGTAGCTTTGGATCTGGAAGTTAATTTTTATTTTAGGAGTTTAAATAATGGCTTATCCAACCGTTAGCGCTCCCTATGGTCTACAACCGATTAACCGTTTTGACGGTATTGCTTATGCTGGTGCGACTCAGCTCATCCCTATCGCATCAACCTACAATACTGCCATTTTCAACGGCGACATCGTATACCTGACCAATGGAACGATCGCAAAATCTGTGGTAACGTCCAACGTTTCCGCAGCCGCAAACACCGCTACCTATGGCGTGTTTATGGGTGTTCAGTATGTAAATAGTCAAGGTCAAACTGTTCAAGCTCAGTACTACCCAGGTAATGCTGCTGCTAGTTCGGCTAAGGCTTATGTTGTGATTGACCCTGTTGCAGAGTTCAAAACTGCAATTACCTTCTCTGGTAATGCAACTGTAACTTCAGTTAATCAATCTGTTGTTGGTACCAACTTGGCAGTTCGCCAAGGTACTGGTTCGACAACCACTGGTGACTCTGGTGTTTCCGCTGTTGTAGCAACAGCCGGTACTGGTAACGCTTCTACTCTGCCTTTGCGCGTAGTATCAGTTGTTCCAGAAACCGCTGCTAATGCAACGCTTTACACTGAAGTTGTTGTTAAACTAAACAACCCGCAGATTCTGTCTGCAACGGGTAATGATTACGCTTAAGGAGCTGAATAATGGCTATTTCCCGCGCACAACTACTTAAAGAGTTGTTACCAGGATTGAACGCATTGTTCGGTCTTGAGTACGCTCGTTACGGTGAAGAACACAAAGAGATCTATGATACTGAGACCTCTGAGCGTTCTTTTGAAGAAGAAACCAAGCTGTCCGGCTTCTCTGCTGCACCAGTCAAAAACGAAGGCTCTGCCATCGCTTATGACAATGCACAAGAGGCATTTACAGCTCGTTACAACCACGAAACTATCGCTCTTGGCTTTAGCTTGACCGAAGAGGCAATTGAGGACAACCTCTATGACTCCTTATCGGCTCGTTATACCAAGGCTTTGGCTCGTGCTATGGCTTATACCAAGCAAGTGAAGGCAGCTGCTGTTCTAAACAACGGCTTTGACACTGGCTATGCTGGTGGCGACGGAGTTCCTTTGTTCTCCGCTAATCACCCATTGGTATCTGGTGGTGTAAACAGCAACGTTCCTACGACCCCAACCGACTTGAATGAAACTTCGTTGGAAAACGCAGTTATTCAAATCGCTGCTTGGACGGATGAGCGTGGTCTGTTGATCGCTGCTAAGCCACGTAAGTTGGTTGTACCTCCTGCATTACAGTTCACAGCAACCCGTTTGCTTGAGACTGAATTGCGTGTGGCTACTGCTGACAACGACATCAACGCTATCAAGAACAACGGTTCGATCCCAGAAGGTTATACCATTAACCACTTCTTGACCGACACCAATGCTTGGTTCTTGACGACTGATGTACCTAACGGCATGAAGCACTTTGTTCGTACCCCCCTCCAGAACAGCATGGATGGCGACTTCGATACTGGTAACGTCCGTTACAAGGCTCGTGAGCGTTATTCGTTTGGCTGGTCTGATCCTCTCGGTATGTTCGGCTCACAAGGCTAATACCGCACAAACGTCCCCTCGTTTGGAACCCCGCTACGGCGGGGTTTTTTTATTTCTAAATAAGTTGCCAATAATTTAAAAAGGGTGTATAAAGGCATCTAGGAACTGGGATATATTTCATTTCCGTAGACTGGCCCAGCAGACGATGCAGAGACTACGGAAAGCAGTGCTGCATACACGAAAGGATCGTCATGGCACAAACTAAATTTACAGGCCCAGTCGTTTCAGTTAACGGCTTTTCTGGCAACGTAAGCGCAACTAACGTTACAGTAACCAACCTAACAATTCCCGCAACAGCTGCTTCTAATGCTGCCAATTTCTCGGCTACTACTTATGTAACCATTAAAGGCGCAGACGGCAATACTTATTACGTAGCTGCTAAAACCGCTGCTTGGTAATAGGAGGCCCAAATGGGTATGCAATATGATGTAAGCAGTGCATCAAACACTGCAAGCTCAACATTGGTAGCTGGCCCAGTACGCCTAAAGGCTGTTTACTTTACTGGCACAGCAAATGCTGGAGCAATAACCTTCAAGGACGGTGGTTCGTCTGGTACTAGCAAACTGGTTCTCCAGTCTATTGCCAGCGCCTCTGCTCCTACCTACATGCTGATTCCAGGTGAAGGTATCCGCTTTGCTACTAGCTTGTACGCTGATCTAGCAAACGTCGCCTCGGTGACCGCTATCTATGGCTAAGAAACAAGGCCCCTCTTTATCTATTGGTAAAGGCGAGAAACTGCCCGTTTCTCAAGGGGCTGGTTTAACCGCCAAAGGTAGAGCTAAGTACAACGCTGCTACTGGTTCAAATTTAAAAGCTCCCGCGCCAAACCCAAAGACTAAAAAGGATGCCGCAAGACGCAAGTCTTTCTGCGCCCGTATGTCGGGTATGCCTGGGCCGATGAAAGACGAAAAGGGAAGGCCGACAAGAAAGGCTGCCTCCCTAAAACGATGGAATTGCTCTTAAATGGAAATGATGATCTGGAATATCATCCTCTCGGCAATCGTGGGGGTCATGGGATTTATGTTGAAAAGTAAATTTGACGAACTTGATCGCTTGGGTATTCTGTTAAACAGAACCCGTGAAGAGGTCGCTAGAGACCATATTACCCGCGCTGAAGTCCATCGGGATATGGAAAAGATTATGGAACGCTTTGACGCTGGTATTAGTCGTCTAGAAGCCAAGATAGATGAACTACATCGGAGAGCATAATGAAAAAACAGGCTAAAGTAGCAAAAGTAATGCGTGAATTTAAGGCTGGAGATTTGAAGTCTTCATCCGGTAAAAAGGTCACTAACCCCAAGCAAGCCATCGCTATTGGTTTGAGTGAGGCTGGTATGTCTAAGCCAAAGAAAATGGCAGAAGGCGGGCAGTTGAAAGAAGTTGATGCACAGGAGAACCCAGGCTTGGCAAAGTTGCCAACCGAGGTTCGTAACAAAATGGGTTATGCAAAGAAAGGCGGACTTATGAAACATTCGGATATGGCTAAAGACAAGCCAATGATGAAAAAAGTAGCTTCTGAGGCTGTTAAAGGTCACGAGAAGCGTATGCACAAAATGGCTAAGGGTGGCGTTACCCGCGCAGACGGTTGCGTAATGAAGGGTCACACCAAAGGCAAAATGGTTGCAATGAAAAAAGGCGGATACTGCTAATGAAACAGATGCTCAAAGACCTAAGCGACAAAGCCAGTAACTATTTGGATACCAAAGGTTTGGCTAATCCCGTTGAAGTAATCAACGAAGAGTTGGGTGGTGAAACTCGCGAAGAGTCTAAGAAGCGTCGTGAAGCCGCCAAAGAGCCAAAGAAGATGCGTGCTGGTGGCTATGTAAAAGCAGCTGATGGATGTGCTATTCGTGGTAAAACCAAAGGAAGAATGGTATGAGAGCCAGTCGTGGAATGGGTGCAATATCCCCTTCCAAAATGCCTAAAGGTAAAACGATTTATCGTAGGGATAACCCTGATGCAGTTGAGTATTACAAAGAAGGCGGAAAAGTTTCTAAGGTTAACCAAGCTGGTAACTATACGAAACCTGGTATGCGCAAGGCTTTATTTGAAAAGATCAAGGCGTCTGCCACGCAAGGCACTGGCGCTGGTCAATGGTCTGCTCGTAAAGCGCAATTATTAGCTAAACAGTACAAAGCCAAGGGTGGCGGGTACAAAAGCTAGGGAGGTAGTATGCAACACTTTATTGAAGTTCAGGTTGCAGCAGCAGATAGGTTGTATCAATTAATGATGGATGACCATAAAGAGCGTGTTCAAGACATGCAATTATGGGTTGATATGAACGCCAGTTTGATTAAAAAGCTGGAAGATCGTGATAAAGAAATTGATCGTCTACGTGCAGAGATTAACGCATTAAGAGCTGGTGAGGCAATTTAATGAGTTTTATTTGGACGTGGATTTGGGAGAAATTAAGTGGCATTATCCAAATCACAGCGCAGTCTGAAGTCGTGGGGCGAGCAGAAGTGGACAACCAAGTCGGGGAAAAAGTCGTCCGAAACAGGCGAAAGGTATCTACCGAAAAAAGCGATTCAGGCACTAAGCCCACAAGAATACGCAGCAACAACACGGGCAAAACGAGCAGGAAAAGCACAGGGAAAACAGTTCGTACCACAACCACCAAAAGTAAAAGCAAAAGTAAAACCATACCGAAAGATTAAATAATGGCAACTACTGGTACAAGCGTATTTAACCTAGACGTAAACGACCTTATTGAAGAGGCGTTTGAGCGTTGTGGGCGCGAGTTACGTACTGGCTACGATTTCCGCACCGCCCGCAGAAGTCTTAATTTGCTGACCATTGAGTGGGCTAACCGCGGCATTAACCTATGGACAGTTGAGCAAGGTGTTATTCCTATGGTTACTGGGCAGGCAATTTACCCATTACCAGTGGACACGATTGACCTAATGGATATGGTTATCCGTCAAAATAACGCCACGTTAAATCAGATTGATATCAACATTAGCCGTATCGCTGAACCTACCTATATGTCTTTGCCTAATAAATTAGCACAAGGACGTCCCATTCAGGTATGGATTAATCGCCAATCTGGTCAAGAAAACCCAACAAGCGCTACAGTTGCCGCAAATATTTCGGCATCTACTACAACGATTCAGTTGAGTTCGGTAGCTGGATTAGCCTCTTCTGGCTTCATTAAATTAGGCGCTGAGACGATTAGTTATCCAAACGTGGATACGGTTAACAACCAGCTTTTAAACTGCGCTAGGGGTCAAAATAACACGACCGCAACCCCACATACCGTTGGTGATACAGTTACCGTACAAAACCTGCCTTGCATTAACGTCTGGCCTACCCCAAATGCGCCTGGCGACCAATATACATTCGTTTACTACAGACTCCGCCGTATTCAGGATGCTGGATCTGGTGTCTATGTACAAGATATTCCATTCCGTTTTGTTCCTTGCATGGTAGCTGGCTTGGCTTATCAGTTAAGTACTAAGTTACCTGACGTCCCACCGGATCGGATTATGATGTTAAAGGCTGATTATGAGCAGCAGTTCCAACTAGCGGCTGACGAAGACCGCGATAAGGCACCAATTCGGTTCGTGCCTCGAAATATGTTCTATGCTGGAGCGAATTAAACCATGCCAAATCAGTTTGCATCCGGCAAATATGCAATTGCTGAATGTGATCGTTGCGCCCAACGCTATAAGCTAAAGGAACTCCGAACACAAGTAGTAAAGACCAAGCCATACAAGATTAAAGTATGCAGGTCTTGTTATGATCCAGACCATCCTCAGTTGCAGTTGGGGATGTACCCTGTAAATGACCCTCAGGCAGTCCGCGAACCGCGCCCTGACGTCAGTTATATACAGTCTGGAACGAGTGGTTTACAGATTAATTTGACTGGTATTGGCCCAGACGGTTTGGGTAACCCAGAATTGGGTAGTAGGATCTTCCAGTGGGGCTGGAATCCAGTAGGTGGTGCAAGGTTATTTGACAGTAATTTAACGCCAAATGACTTGATTGCAAAAGGGCAAGTAGGTATAGTAACGGTATCAATTACTTAGGAGTAAAACATGGGATACAAGCGCGCAGCAGACGGAATTACCAAGACTGGTAAAACCGAAGGTAAAAATCTAGGAAACTCAGGCCCAACCATGGGTATTGAGAAAGGCCCAAAGCATAGCGGTTCTAAAGGCGGTAAAAAGAACATTGATATGAAGACAATGGGTCGTGGTTTGGCTAAAATTGCAGCTCAAAAGCGAGGCTAATATGGCTAAATTTTCAATGAAAAAGAACGGCAAGGAAGTAGGCCCAGCAAATATTTATGCTGAACCTCACACCATGGATGCTGGCAAAACCAATGTAAATACTTACAGTGGATATGAGCCAGGCGCCAAAGTCGTAGACAAAATGAACATCTCTGTTGGTGGTATCAGCAAGGGCAACTACGCTCCTGTAAACCCATACGGTGTTGGCGAAATGCGTGGTTATGGCGCAGCTACCAAAGGACGCAAGATTAGCGGGAAAATGGGCTAATGAACTACCAAGAGCTGTTTGCGCAGATCCAGTCGTATACGGAGAACCAATTCCCAGCCATGATATTGGCTAACGGGAGTTCTGTATCCGTTACGACCCAGATTGATACTTTCATCCAACAGGCTGAAAGACGGATCTATAACACGGTTCAGATTCCTTCTTTGCGCAAAAACGTTACTGGTACGACTACTGCAAACAATAAGTATCTAGCTTGCCCTAATGACTACCTAGCCACCTACTCCTTGGCTGTGATTGATGTTGTTACTGGTGAGTATGAGTATTTATTGAATAAAGACGTGAACTTTATTCGTCAGGCATACCCAAGCCCAACCAGCACTGGCAAGCCTCGTTATTACGCTCTGTTTGGTTCTCGTTTAAATGACCCCAATGAGTTGTCATTTATTCTTGGGCCAACGCCAGATTTAGCATATTCTGCAGAGTTGCACTACTTTTATTACCCACCTTCAATTGTTACTGCTGGCACTTCTTGGTTGGGTGATAACTATAGCCCTGTATTGTTATACGGTTCTCTTGTTGAGGCTTATACCTATATGAAGGGTGAGCAGGACATGATTAATACCTATAACACAAAATACAATGAAGCATTACAGCAGTTGAACCGTTTAGGTACTGGCTTAGAACGTGGCGATGCTTATCGTGACGGACAGGCTAAAATTAAAGTTAACCCGTAGTAAATATTCGGAGGCCCCATGGCAATTACCCAAGCAATGTGCGACTCGTTTAAGGTGCAACTCCTTAATGGTCAGCAAAACTTTTCAGCCGATACATACAAGATTGCGCTGTACACTAGCTCTGCAACTTTGAGCAATGCAACCCCTACATATACAACGTCTAACGAAGTTCCTTCTTCTGGTGGATATACCGCTGGTGGAAATACTTTGTCAGTAAGTGTATCTCCAACCAATACTGGCAACGTGGCGTATATGTCGTTTGCTAATAGCTCTTGGTCTAATGCTACGATTACTGCCGCTGGCGCTTTGATTTACAACAATAGTAAGTCAAACTCTGCCGTTGCAGCATTGAGCTTTGGTGGTGATAAGACCAGTACTTCAGGGACATTCAGCGTGATTTTTCCTACCCCTGACGCTACATCAG
>JACCDL010414615.1_pt1 | contig 18328 bp, 15 predicted proteins | sample 7441931 | NCBI WGS metagenome assembly JACCDL01 (sample SAMN15323437, study PRJNA562643) | freshwater metagenome | isolation source: river surface water | place: USA:Blue River Watershed | collected 2017-08-16 | reverse complement strand
ACGTAGGCGAAAAATTTTTCCAAAGGTACAAATTATTGATAAAATTCATCAAAAACCTTTTAACCTTGGAAATAAAAAATCGAACAGATTATTTTTGTGTAAATTCGAATTCGGATACCATTTCATGCTCAAACACCTACACATTCAGAATTACGCCCTCATTGACTCAATCGATTTGAGCCTAGCGAGTGGATTGGGTGTAATCACTGGCGAAACAGGCGCAGGAAAATCAATTTTACTCGGGGCGATATCCTTACTCATGGGTGCTCGAGCCGATGGAAAATCCCTATTTGACCCCGCCAAAAAATGCATTATTGAAGGCACGTTTTCCGTCGCCCCATATCCGCATATTCAGCAAATATTTGAAGAGGAAGGAATTGATTTTGACGAACCCTGCCTCATTCGGAGGGAAATTAATCCGCAAGGAAAATCACGTACCTTCGTAAATGACAGCCCGGTCAACCTAGATTCGCTAAAAAAAATTGGCCAAGAATTAGTTGATATACATTCCCAACAAGACACCTGGTGGCTGGCGAATGCCGACTTCACACTTGAATTAGTCGATAGCTATGCCCAGAATCAATCCATAAAATCAGCTTACCAAACAAGTTTTCGCGCTTACATGCTAGCGCTCAAAAACCTTCAGATTTTAGAAAAAAAGGCATCAGAAGGCACACAAGGGCTTGACTTTTTACAATTTCAATGGCAAGAATTACATGATGCCAAGCTCATACCCGATGAATACGAAACGCTTTGTGTTCAGGTGACCAAAGGGCAAAATGCGGAACAAATTCATGAAAGACTTGCGATGTTGGCCAACTTGATGAGCGCGGCAGATATGTCGACTGTCGAACAATTACGTGCGGCACTGCAGCAGGTGAACATGCTCAGCAAATTTGGAGAGGAGTATGCCGGTTGGAAAACTAGACTTGAGTCGATTTGGCTAGAATCGAAAGATTTAGCAAACGAGATCGAGCGTGAAACTGAAAATTTCCAATCGGACCCCAACGAATTAATTCAATCGCAACAACGACTAGATTTACTTAATCGACTGCTTCAGAAATACCATGCGCGGGAGGTCGGTGATTTAATACAACAACGCGATGAAATAGAGTTGCAAATTAGTGGGTATGCCCACATGGATGAGGCGCTAGCTCAGGCACAAAAAGAAGTTTCCAAATGTTTAGCTACCGCGGAACTAGAAGCTCAAAAATTACGAGCGAGCCGCGCAGAAGTCTACGAGGTGATTATCGAAAAATTACAAGAGTCACTGAAAGCGCTTGGGATTGCAAATGCTACCTTGGCTTGGGAAATCCGTGAACAAGAATTGCAGCTGACCGGCAAAGACAAAATAAACTTACTCTTTTCGGCCAATAAAGGCTTGGCACCTAAACCATTCCGCCAAATTGCCTCAGGAGGTGAAATGAGCCGCCTCATGTTATCGATCAAACATTTACTCGCAGCGAAGCGTGCGCTACCGACATTAATTCTAGATGAAATCGACACCGGGGTTTCGGGTGAAATTGCGATTAAAATCGGTCAAATGTTGACACAAATGAGTCACTCCCATCAAATTATTGCCATTACCCACCTACCTCAAATCGCCGCAGCAGGGGCGCATCATTGGTTTGTTTTCAAGGACCACGCCGGAGAAAAAACCGTCTCAAGCCTTCGGGAACTTACAGGTGAGGATCGTGTGGATGAAATCGCCAAGATGATCGGCGGAAGTAAAGGCTATGTGGAGCTTAAAGAAAACGTTCGAAAATTAATTCATACCAACCATGTTTAACAAGTTAATCGCTATCGTATTGTTGACCTCCTGTTTTTCCTGTACAACAGCTGAAGAAAAGATGAGTCAAGAATTGCAAGAAAAAGTATTAGGCCTTCACGACACATTGATGCCTAAAACCGAACAACTAATCGGCCTAAAATCATCCTTGGACAGTCTATCGCATGGAAAAGATTCCGTGCATGTGAAGCAAATCATGTGGGCATTAAGTAGAGCTGACCAGTCCATGATGGATTGGATGCATCAGTTTTCAATAGATAGTCTGTCTAAATTAGATGTGGGTCAAAAGGTATCCTATCTTCAGGCTCAATATGCGACATTAACTCAGTTAAAATCAACAACAGACTCCAGTCTACATGCTGCTCAAACCTATTTATCTCGTTAGTTTCGCACTACTTGTTTTTAGTTGTTCACAAGAAAAAAAGCTACCCTATTTGGGTCGCCATACCGCACAAACGGTTAACGGAAAAACAGATACGATTTACCACCAAATTCCTCCCTTCAAATTTCTCAATCAAGATTCTGTCTGGGTGAGCGAAAAGGACTTGGAGGGCAAAATTTATATTGCTGATTTCTTTTTCACGACCTGCCCGACGATTTGTCCCAAAATGAAAACGCAGTTATTGCGAATTTATGAGCGCTATGCGAATAAGGATGAAATCCGTATTTTGTCCCATAGCATTGACCCAGATTTCGACAAACCGCATGTCCTAAAGCAATATGCGAACCGATTGCAAGTGAAAGCGCCACGCTGGAATATGCTTACGGGTGACAAAAAGGCTATTTATACACTTGGAGAAAAAAGTTACATGGTTACGGCCCAAGAGGATAAAAATGAGGTGGGCGGATTCGTGCACAGTGGTGCATTTATTTTAGTGGACAAGCAAAGACATGTGCGAGGTATCTATGACGGGACTAAAGAGGAAGAAGTTAACCATCTGATTGAAGACCTAGAAATATTATTAAAAACAAATTAATATGAAGTTCATTTTACTAGCCGCTATGGTGTGTAGTTTAGTTGCCTGTCAGTCCAAAGAAGAAATTCTGCATGAACAGTATGTCATCGAGGGACGTGTCCAATACGAAAATAACTGTGCGAATTGCCACCAATCCAATGGCGAAGGACTTCGAAATTTATATCCATCAATCACCAAAAGCCGACTTTCAGCACCTGAATTAGCTAAGTTAATTAAACAAGGACGTAAATCTGCTACCGGATATATGCCAGCAAACCCAAAATTACAGGCGATCGATATCGCTGAAATTATCACATTTATGCGGCATGAATGGGGTAAAAATGAGCAAACATTCTCATTTGATTCAACGCGAATTGTCTTGAAGCAAATCGATTAATTGGAAGGCAATTCATCTACGGTGAGAATTGAATTCGTCACGTGCCGTAAGGAATAAGTCGAAAAATCCTGAGCAGCATCAAGGCCCACTCCATGAATAATATCCGTACGTGTTTTGATGGTTACGGGTTTAACTGTAAAAATTCGCTTCTCACCCGGCAGCCAAGTAAATTCGTCCGTGTTAATCAGCTCTCCCTTTAATTGATTATTGATCACCACGTGACCCATTAATCTATAGGAATTTGTTTGGCGAAAAAAATGGGCGGAATCGCCACGAATCAGCGTCGTCACATTGCCAAATTTATCATAAAACCAAAGTTTCATTTCATCGGGGTACACGCGATCTTCTGTAGGCGTAGTAATCTGCCTTTCCGTCACCATCCGCACGAGCGCACGTGCAGAGTCCGAATAAATCATATCAATCCCTGAAAGTTCTGATTTCGGCCCCTTATAGGTTCGATTTTCCACTTTTTTCTCTTGGCTGCAAGCGAATAAAGCTATGACCCAAGCGAATAAGCAGACAATCCGAAGCTGGCGCATGGAAATGAAATTAGTTTAGTTTGATCTTTTGGAACCAGGCGTCGCCTAGGGTTAACCCGATAACCACACGCTGGTACTGTTCTTCAAGTGCATTGTCGGCCAATAGCCCTCTCCGTCCAAACTGATACGACACATTTATGTAATTCAAGAAATTACGTAATGGGAATGCAAACCCACCACTGATAAATTGATCTTTCGCAAAACGGCCATTACCAGCAAAATCATACGGAGTTGTGGAATAACTATAACCGATCCGATACGTTGTACGCTTGATAAAACTTGAAATTGATTCAAAATCAGGTGTATATTCAGCCCCAAAAGCAAGGGTTGAGGTGACCGGTAATTTGGAAGAACGCCCTAAATTATTATCAATGGAAGTCCAATTAGTGCGTGCGTAATCTACCCCGACCATCCAATGTGCCGCACGTTCAAGGCTTATTCCATAACGCTGCGAAACTGGAACATGCTGAGTAAACTTGGTCTCTTTTTCAAGCGTATCAGCATTGATTACATTTAAACCCGTTAAATCCAAGGTCGCAAATCGACGTAAGTTTGTAGCACCCAGTGTTTTGGTCAAATCAAACGTAGCGCCTATGTTTAAAAACACATCATCTTTAATTAACTGACGATAAGCCAAGCCCGCTTTAAATGAAAAATCAGAATAGCGTGTCGCATTTTCAAGTTGGATCTTGTAAAATTGCCCATCCGATAAATTCTGGGTAGAAACCTGGCGGGAAACAGCTCCAAACAAGTAGGCAGCTTCTAGACCGATATACAGTTCTTTTGCGATGCGAACCCCATGGCTCATGGTCAGCTTACTCACACCACCAGTACCTTTATAGCCATAGATCAAACTATCGACGCCCAAGACGTTTAGCCGGCGGTAGGATTTGGTCTCGTAATTCACATTCGAATAGGGGCGAATACCGAATGACATCGTCCAGCGGTTAGACACCGGCAAGGTTAAGTTAAAGGACTGATAATTACCCCCTAAGACTTGCTGGCGCTGCCGATAATCCTGCATATTTTTCAATTCTGCATTAATTCCAGCCTCCAGTACCGTATAGCGATTTCGTGCTAAAAGGGCTGGGTTCATTTGATTGGTATAAATACCATTGGAATTAGAAACACCAATTCCCCCCATCATGGCATTGGAAGGTGTTTCCGCTGGATAAATTTCCCCCATCCCGATGTAAGAGAGTGGAGAATTCACAATCGTTTGCGCTAAGGTTACTTGAGAAATGCCAAGCAATAAACAAAGTGTGGCACAAAAAAATACTCGAAGAGCCTTTTTGGTTTGGTGGGTATAAATCAATTGATTGTGAATCATGCGGTTAAAAATCGGCTCAATTATATATTTCAAGTCTGCAAAGGTCGTAATTTTTTTCATAATCGAGTAAGATATTAGCTATATTTGAAATCATATTTTGTTTGCAGATTTATGGAAAGACTACATGAATGGGTTTGGTTCGAAAATTCCGCATTTGATTTACTCGCATTTTTTGGTATTATCATCTTAGGTATTCTACTTCGACGTTTTTTCTCCAATTCATTTTCCAAAATTATCTATCGCTTTATTCCCGTAGAATCAGTTTCGATTCAAGATTGCATTCAGCTTTTACGTAAGCCCATTGAGTTATTACTCTTCTGGGTTTTCTTGTACATAGCGAGTCAAAATTTACATGTACCGCAAGCCTGGCATTTTACCTCTATCGAAAACTTTGGCCTGCTATTTTTAGTCCAAAAATCCTTCGAAACCACGATCATTATTTCCATCACCTGGGTGGTAATTCGCTTGATGAAAGTAGGTATTTTGGTTGCGCAGGAAAAATGGCAAGGAGTAGGAGAAAAAGCAAAACAACAATTCATTCCATTCTTAAACGACCTTTCGCTCGTCTTTATTATCACGAGTGCGATCTTTGTTTTGCTTGGTCGAATCTTCGAAGTAGATGTGGTTGCCTTGATTACCGGTTTAGGACTTGGGGGTTTGGCGCTGGCTTTAGCAGCTCGTGAAACACTTGAAAACCTATTTGCCTCGTTTACCATCTTCTTAGATCTACCTTTTGTTGTGGGAGATAGCATCCAGGTAGGTACTATTTCTGGAGATATTGAAAAAATTGGTTTCCGAAGTACGCGATTACGGGGATTGGATGGGAATTTAATCGTCATCCCAAACCGCTTGCTGACATCACAATCGCTAGAAAATTTAACGGATCGCGAATTCCGACGGGCTAAATTTACGTTAACCTGTGCGCTAGAAACTCAAACTAGTCAACTTGAAACGGCCATTGAGGCCATCGAAAAAACTATTCAAGAAGATACGCTTTGTAAAAAGAAAGCGCCTAAAGTCGTGTTCGAAGGATTTGGACCCTACTCGCTCGATATAAGCGTTACCTTTTTCGTGCAAACAAAAGACTTTGCCAAATTTCAATTAGTCAAACAAGAAATCAATTTGCGGATTTTGCAAATTTTGGAAGCAAATCAGATCAAACTTGCGAGTAGCGTGAAATAAAAAAGGACACCGATGGGAGTCCTTTTTGAATGATTAGCCAACTAGCTCTCTTAAATCTTCATCGTGAATCATTTTACGCGCATCGGCCATCAGAAGAAAGCGGGTGTAGATTTTGTCTAATTCCGGTTTTTCAAATTCAAATCCCAAGATGCTCAGGCGGTGACGTAAGGCTGCGCGTCCCGAACGAGAGGTCAATAAAATCGCAGAAGAAGGGACACCCACATCTTCAGGATTCATAATTTCATAATTCTGCGCATGTTTCAAAAATCCATCTTGATGAATTCCCGATGAGTGTGCGAAGGCATTTGCCCCTACGACCGCTTTATTAGCCTGTACAGGCATACCCATCAAATTAGACACTAAACAGCTCGTTGGGTATAAGTATTTCGGATTAATTCCAGTCGTGTAGCCCAAATCTTTATGCACATTAAGTATCATGGCTACTTCCTCTAAGGACGTATTCCCTGCGCGCTCTCCGATTCCATTAATCGTCACTTCCACTTGGCGAGCTCCAGCCTGAATACCTGCAATCGTATTTGCCGTAGCTAAGCCTAAGTCGTTGTGGTTGTGCATCGAAATCGTTGCCTGGTGAATGTTATCAACATGGGCATACAAATAAGCTATGCGGTCATACATCTGATTTGGCAGTAAATAACCCGTGGTATCTGGTAAATTTACAACTGTAGCACCAGCCTTGATTACTTCGGAAGTCAACTTGGCTAAGAAGGGTAGATCGGCCCGACCGGCGTCCTCAGCAAAGAATTCAACATCTTCAACGAAGGATTTGGCATATTTTACGGCCCACACCCCACGCTCTATGATCTCTTCACGTGTTGAATTAAATTTATGCTTAATGTGTACATCTGAAGCACCGATTCCCGTATGAATACGCGGTCGGCGCGCTGATTTCAAAGCCTCAACGGCCGCGTCAATATCCTCTTTTTTAGCACGCGTTAAGGCACAAACAGTAGGCTCGGTAACTGACTCGGCAATAGCTTTGACAGAAGCAAAATCACCCGGTGAGGAAATTGGAAATCCCGCTTCAATGATATCAACACCTAGCTTTTCAAGCTCTTTCGCCACCTCCACTTTTTCCTCGCGGTTCAACTGACAACCAGGAACTTGCTCTCCGTCACGAAGGGTCGTATCAAAAATTTGTATGCGGTTACTCATGGATTTTTTGCTAATTAGAACGTAAAACTAAATTATTTTATACTAGGATGCAATTGTGGAGATAGACACAAATTAGACTAATAACCTCAAAAATTTGATTAACAGGATCTAATTTAGATTAAAATTCTGCACATGGTATATATTTAGATAAATAATCCAATCATGTGATATATAATGGAATGAAAATTTGGTAAGAAATTATTCATTTTATCCATTTTTTGCTAACTCTCTAATTTCAGGAAAGCGCTTGGGATCAAAATTTCCCCCAGAAACGACACATACAACTCTTTTTCCACGTATTTCTTCCGCCAACTTAGCCAGGGCGGCTACAGATAAGGCACCGGCAGGTTCAACAATCATGCCATAAAATTGATACAGATCAAGCATCGTTTGACACAAGTGATTTTTTTCAATTTTCACCACGCGATCCACGCGATTTTGTAGTATTGCAAAATTTCGATCACCCATCCGCTTTACCGCAGCTCCGTCGACAAAGGAATCAATTTCCGGCAGGGTAATCGGTGAGCCATGTGCTAGGGCAGCTGCTAACGAAGCCGCTTGTGCAGGCTCGACAGCGATTAGTCGGGTTTGTGGAGAGACATATTCAAGCATAAGCGCACAACCGGCAGCTAAGCCTCCTCCACCGACGGCCAGCACGAGGTAATCGATAGGTTCGGTAAGCTGTGACAAGATCTCTAGGCAAGTCGTCGCTTGTCCGGCAATGATATCAAAATCATCAAATGGCGGAATGTATATAGCATTGTTCTTTGCACAAAAAGCACGGGATGCCGCATAGGCCTCATCGAACGTTTCGCCAACCAACTTGATTTTCACGCGTTCTTGCCCATGAAATCGAACTGCCTCTACTTTCTGCAAAGGCGTATGTTTGGGCATAAAAATATAGGCTTGAATACCTAGTCGGGCACAAGCGAGCGCCACACCTTGTGCATGATTTCCTGCAGATGCGGCAACAATACCTTGCGAGCGTAAGTCGACAGGTATATTCGAAATTTTATGGAAAGCACCACGAATTTTGTAGGAACGGACGCCCTGCAAATCTTCTCGTTTAAGGTAAATAGTGGCTCCGTACCTTTCAGACAAACGAGATGCATATTCCAGCGGAGATTCGAGAACGACCCCCTGGATTTGCTGAGCAGCTTGCTTGATTTCTTCTAGGCTTGGAACGTGATTTAGTTTGTTGAATTCCATGCCTTGCAAATGTACAAAAATCCAAAAGCCAGACAATAAAAAAAGTCGCCCGGATCTCTCCAAGCGACTTCATAAAATACCCTTAATAATTAGTTATTTTCAGGACGTAAGCTACGCACAGCAGCACCCGCTCTCCACATTTCAGAATCACGCATTTCTTGTAATTCAGCCTCCAACTTCACACGGTAATCTGGTTGTGAGTTCAAAGTAATCGAACGCTCTGCCTCAGCTTGTGTCTTCACTGAGTTATACAATTTCTCAAAAACAGGCTTAGTTGCATCACGGAATGGCTTCCACCAATCCAAAGCACCACGTTGCGCCGTTGTAGAGCAGTTAGCATACATCCAATCCATTCCATTCTCAGCTACCAATGGCATCAATGACTGCGTTAATTCCTCAACTGTCTCATTAAACGCCTCCGATGGAGAGTGACCATTTGCACGCAATACTTCGTACTGAGCTGCAAATATTCCTTGGATAGCGCCCATTAATGTACCGCGCTCACCTGTTAAATCTGAAGTCACTTCTTTGTAGAAATCGGTTTCGAATAAATATCCGGAACCTACACCGATCGCCATAGCGATACATTTTTCACGCGCTTTTCCTGTAGCGTCTTGATATACTGCAAAGGAAGAATTAAGGCCTTTACCTGCAACGAACAAACGACGCAATGATGTACCTGATCCCTTAGGGGCCGCTAAGAAAACATCCACATCCGCTGGAGGAACAATTCCTGTCTTTTCCTTATAGGTAATACCGAATCCGTGTGAGAAATAAAGTGACTTACCTGCTGTTAAATATTTCTTGACTGTTGGCCATAATTCAATCTGAGCCGCATCTGAAAGTAAATAACAAATGATCGTTCCTTTCTCCAATGCTTCTTCGATTTCAAATAAAGTTACACCTGGAACCCAACCGTCCGCGACAGCTTTGTCATAGGTTTTACCTTTACGCTGACCTACGATTACATTTAGACCATTGTCTTTCATGTTCAACGCTTGCCCAGGACCTTGGACACCGTATCCAATCACTGCAATTGTTTGATCTGCCAATACTTGTCTAGCTTTCTCTAAAGGAAACTCTTCTCTTGTTACGATGTCTTCAACAACTCCACCGAAAGTAATGGTTGCCATTTTTTTGTGTTTTTATTTAGATACTATTTCGATTATGCTATGTGCCAATTAGCGTCAGGAAGATATTCCACCAAGCCCTTTTCTGTTTTACCTACGGCAATTCGTCCAGACTTGATATATTCTAAAATTTCCCACTTTTTCAAATAGGCATAAAATTCACTTAACTCATCTTCTGTTCCATTTTTTTCTACCACCACATATTCCAAACCCCAATGAACCACCTTCGCATTCCAATCTAAATTTATGGTTTTGACATCGATAGGTTCTCCACCTAATGGGGTTGCCAATTTAAATAAAGCTACCTCGTTGAAGATAATTTCATCGTCTAAGTATCCATAAACAGCCAAAACATCCGTCACCTTACGAATTTGGCGAACCAATTTCTCTACCACATCCCGATTTTCATTTCGAATTACTATCGTAAATCGAGATACACCGCGACGCTCAGTCTCCGAAACTGTCAAACTTTCAATATTCAAACGTCGACGCGTGAATATGATGGTGATGCGATTTAGTAGGCCAACCGTGTTTGTGGTAAATACAGAAAGGGTATAATTTGTCAACATATTATTCTAGCCTCACGTTGGTTACAGAACTGCCCGCAGGCACCATTGGGAATACATTTCCCTCTTTTTCACAAATAATTTCTAGCAAATACGGCGTCTCCGAATTCAACAATGTATCTAATGATTCACTTAATAAGCTACGATCCGTAACGGTGTGGCCTGGTATCCCAAAACCTTTGGCAATCGTTATAAAATCCGGGTTTTCAAGCTCAACAAAAGAATAGCGACGCGCATGAAATAGCTCTTGCCACTGGCGAACCATGCCCAAGAAATTATTATTTAAAATAATGATTTTAACCGGCAATTTACTTTGCGCGATCGTACCTAATTCCTGTAATGTCATCTGGAATCCACCATCACCTATCACCGCAACCACTTCCCGATCAGGCAAGGCAACTTTCGCACCAAATGCCGCAGGTAGGGCGAAACCCATTGTTCCTGCACCTCCAGAGGTGACCACCGAATTTTGCTTTTTGAATCGGTAATAGCGGTTGGTGACCATTTGATGCTGACCCACATCCGTTACAATAACGGCCTCCCCTTTCGTCTTGTCAGACATCATCGCGATGGCCTCACCCATTTTAATTTGATCCCCATCATGAAAAACATCCTTCAAGGTAATCTTTTCGTATTCTTCTTTATCAAATGCATCAAACTCCGCACGCCATTCTTTGTGATCTGCAGGCTTAATTAACGGGAGCAATGCACGCAATGCAGCTTTGGCATCCCCTACGACGGGAGCATCAGCTTTTACGTTTTTGTCCACTTCTGCAGGGTCGATTTCAATGTGTACTACTTTAGCCTGCTTGGCATAGGTAGACAAATCACCGGTAATTCGATCATCAAAACGCATTCCGATGGCAATAAGCACATCACATGAATTCGTTAGCACATTGGCTCCATAATTTCCATGCATGCCCGGCCAGCCTACGTACATAGGGTGGTCCGCATCCATAGAAGACATGCCCAATAACGTCGTTGCGACAGGAATACCTGCTTTATCAACAAGCTCATTTAATTCTTTTTCGGCACCTGAAATAATGACCCCGTGACCTGCCAAGATATAAGGTTTCTTAGCCCCATTGATCAATTTAGCAGCGGCCTCCACATGTTCTTTTTTCGGCTCAATACGTGGCCGGTAGGAAATAATCGAGGTACAAGGTGTGTATTTAAATGGCTCAGTCATCATTTCTGACTGAGCTGTACGTGTGATATCAATCAACACAGGACCTGGTCGGCCTGTTTCCGCAATGTAAAATGCTTTCGCAATAATTTCCGGAATTTCGTTTGGATCTACGACCTGGTAATTCCACTTCGTTACGGGCATCGAAATTCCCATCAAATCGCACTCTTGAAATGCATCCGTACCTAGCAAATTACCTTTTACTTGGCCTACCAAACAAACGAGGGGTGTTGAATCCAACATCGCATCGGCAATAGGTGTAATCAGGTTCGTGGCACCTGGACCCGAAGTTACCATGCAAACACCGGCTTTGTTCAACATACGTGCGTAGCCTTGGGCGGCATGTCCCGCTCCTTGCTCATGACGTACCAAAATATGCTTTAATTGATCTTGGTAATCAAACAGCGCATCATACGTAGGCATAATCGCACCACCCGGATACCCAAAAATAGTCGTCACCCCTTGCGCAACCAATGACTCCATGATCGCCTGAGCGCCCGTCAAGAATTTTTTCTGGTCGGCCTGATTTGAATCCGTAGTCTGCGTTTGGGTTTGTCCCATGGTATTCATTTTGTTTAGTCTCAAATCTCAAAGAAAGGCCAATTTAAGCCATCTTTTGATTAAAAAAAACCTAATTACATTATTTACAAATCTGTCACACAGCCTAAACTAGCTGATGCCACGTTTTTAATATATTTGCGTAAGACGCCAGATGTATGTGGGGAAACACGTGGTTTCCACAACTTTCTACGCTCCGCTAATTCCTCATCTGATACATGCAAGATGATTTTATTGTCTACCGCATCGATGGTAATCTTATCGCCATCTTTCACTAATGCAATATTTCCACCTTCTTGTGCTTCCGGTGTTACGTGGCCAACCACAAAACCATGCGTACCTCCAGAGAAACGTCCATCGGTAATCATGGCTACCGAATTGCCAAGCCCAGCACCCATTAAGGCAGAAGTTGGCTTCAACATTTCTGGCATACCCGGCCCACCTTTTGGACCTTCATTCCGAATAACAACAACATGGCCCGCTTTAATTTCACCCTTGGACAAGAATTCCATCACATCTTCCTCGCGATCACATACCTTCGCAATCCCCTCAAAACGCTCGCCTTCTTTTCCGGTAATTTTCGCAATGGCTCCTTCTGTCGCCAAATTGCCATACAATACTTGAATGTGGCCAGATGACTTTAAAGCCTTGGACTTTGGGAAAATAATTTTTTGTGTTTCAAAATCTAAATCAGGTGCATCGGCTAAGTTCTCGGCCATGGTCTTTCCCGTAACCGTCAAACATTCCCCATGCAAATAACCTTCCTTCCACAAATACTTTAGAATCGCAGGCATACCACCGATCGCCAAAACATCCTCCATGTAATACTTACCTGATGGTTTCAAATCCGCCATTAATGGCGTCCGATCCGAGATATCTTGAATATCTTTCAACGTAAATTTAACACCTGCTGAATGCGCAATAGCCAAATAGTGTAATACCGCATTCGTACTACCACCCAATGCCATCACCACCGTCATCGCATTCTCAAATGCATGGCGCGTCATGATGTCACGCGGACAGATATTTTTTTCCAACAACACTTTCATGGCCGCACCGATAGCCAAACACTCTGCTTTTTTACCTTCGTGGGTAGCTGGATAGGAAGAGGAATTTGGCAAAACTAAGCCCATCGCTTCCATCGAAGAGGCCATGGTATTTGCCGTATACATACCGCCACAAGCACCTGCACCTGGAATTGAATTCCGAATTACACCTTCATAATCTTCTTCTGAAATGGTTCCAGCATATTTCTTCCCTAAGGCTTCAAACGCCGAAACAATATCTAATTTCTCCCCTTTATAAGAACCTGAGCGAATAGTTCCACCGTAGACAAGCATTCCAGGACGGTTTAAACGCGCAAGCGCCATCATCGCACCCGGCATATTTTTATCACATCCCACGACCGCAATTACGCCGTCATACCACTGGGCACCCACAACATTTTCAATTGAATCAGCGATAATATCACGCGAGGGCAATGAATAACTCATCCCTTCGTTCCCGTTTGTCATGCCATCTGACACACCGATCGTGTGAAAGATTAAACCGACCATTCCGTTTTCTTGAATCCCTTTTTTGACATGAACAGACAATCCATTCAAGTGCATATTGCATGGATTCCCCTCATAACCCGTACTCGCAATACCAATTTGCGCCTTTTCCATATCCTCCGGAGTCAGTCCAATGCCATAAAGCATTGCTTTCGCCGCAGGATTTGTCACTTCTTGTGTTAACGTTCTGGAGAATTTGTTTAACGACATACGAATAAATTTTTTCAAACAACAAATATACGCAATCCGATTTGTTCAAGCCAAAGGATTGCCAAACAATATATGGTCAATCAAGGAAATACAAAATAAATTATTTGTTTTCCCCTACTTGCTGGCGCCACATGGCGTAATACAATCCTTTGTCGGCCAACAAACTATCGTGGTTACCCGATTCGACCACTTTTCCTTTCTCAAGTACATATATGCGCGTGGCATGCATAATCGTGGATAAGCGATGGGCAATCAAGATCGTCAAATGCGCGGCATCCTGTGAGACGGCACGGATTGTCTCGGAAATTTCTTCTTCAGTTAAGGAATCTAGTGCCGAGGTAGCTTCATCAAAAACAAGCAGGTTTGGATCGCGCAACAAAGCACGGGCAATACTTAAGCGCTGCTTCTCCCCTCCCGACACTTTGACGCCCCCTTCGCCGATGAGCGAATCGAGACCTTTATCTGCCCGTGCCAACAAACTTTGGCAGGCTGCTTTCTCCAGCACCTCCATACATTGGGCATCGGTCGCATTCGGGTTTACGAACAATAGATTCTCTCGAATCGATCCTGAGAACAATTGGGTATCCTGAGTCACAAAACCGATCTTTTTGCGCAACTGATCGAAGTCAATCGCGTCCTCTGGCTCTCCATTGTAATAGATATTTCCCTTTTTTGGCCGATATAAACCCACAAGTAATTTAACCAAGGTAGATTTTCCCGCCCCAGATGGGCCTACAAATGCAATGGTCTCACCGCCTTTGACTTGAAAAGAAATATCTGTTAAGGCTTCTTGCGTCGCGGATTGATGTTGGAACGAAACATGTTCAAACGTCAAATCATCGATGTTACGAATGGCCTTCGGATTTTCCGGTTTTTTCTCACGTGGAATAGCAAGAATCTTTTCAAAATTCTGCAATGAAACTTCTGCCTCACGGAAGGTATTCACCACATTTCCGATTTCCTGCAAGGGATTGAAAAGGAAAAACGAATAAATGTTTAATGAGTAAAATTGACCAATCGTAATTTTACCTTGGTAAATTAAATAAATCAAAACGACCACCATAAGCATGCGCAGGAGGTTTACACATGTTCCTTGCACAAAGGCCATAGAACGCACATAGCGCACCTTTTTTAACTCGAGCTTCAGGATCTTTTCTGTCGTCGCATTCAAATGTGCAATTTCCTGCTCAGCAAGACCTAGCGATTTTACGAGCTCAATGTTGCGGAGGGACTCTGTCGTTGAACCAGCTAAACCAGTCGATTCTTTGACAATTTCGATTTGAATAACCTTAATCTTTTTACTTAACACGGAAGACACCCAGGCAATCAACGGGCCGGTCAGTAAAAACAAAGGCATCACCATCCAATGCACGGAAAACGCGTAAATTGAGATGAATACAAGTGCGATCACCGACTGAAATAGGATGTTGATGCCTAGCGTAATCAACTTCTCCACATCGGTTCTGACTTTTTGTAATTTCCCAAGGGTCTCGCCAGAGCGCTGATCCTCAAAAGTCTCGTATGGCAATTCCAAGGAATGACGGATTCCGTCCGAATATAGATTCGCACCTACCTTTTGGGTAACGGTATTAATCATGTAGTCTTGGAAATTTTTAGCGACACGTGACACGAAGGCGACACCTACGGAGGCTAAAGCTAAGGGCCAAATCGCATCGACAAATTGACTCATTGTGTGCGTATCTGCGCGGTAAATAGCTGCCACATCATCGATAATTTTTCGAAAAATGTAGGGATCCATCAGCGAAAATATCTGGTTGGTCGCAGCCAAACCTAGTGCAGCAAACACACGCCAGCGGTAATGAGCAAGGTAATTAAGTAATAATTTCATGTTGGTGACGGATCAATTTATCCATGACGCGAAAACTCGCGCCAAATTTGTAGCGACGCAATACCTCGCGACTGCTTATTTTCAAAGACGTGAATTTTTCGCGTCTCTTAATTTACTCAAAACGTACCAATGCCATCTCAGCAACGGTTTTTCCAATCGACAGTGATGAAGTTGCCGCGGGGCTAGGTGCATTTAAGATGTTGATCACCTTCTCATCTTGAACAATTGAAAAATCATCCAATAAGCCTCCAGTTCGATCGCAAGCTTGTGCGCGAACACCGGCTCCTCCCTCCACTAAATCATTCATTTGAATTTCAGGAATAAGTACCTGTAGGGCTTTGGTGAAAGCCTCTTTGGACAAACTTCGGTACATTTCACCGAGGCCTGTTTCCCAATATTTAATAGCCACTTTCTGGAAGCCGGGCCAGGTTAACGTGTCCCAAAGTTCTTTGGCATTAATGCCTAATTTCTTGTAGCCCTCCTTTTTAAATGCCAAAACAGCATTGGGACCAGCCTCCACACCACCGCGCATCATGCGGGTAAAGTGTACGCCGAGGAATGGGAAATTAGGATCTGGAACTGGGTAGATCAAATTCTTAACTAGGTATTCTTTCTCTTTTCTGAGCTTGAAATATTCTCCACGGAAAGGCACGATACGAATATCTAACGGTTCTTTCTGTGTCCACTGCGCTACTTGGTCGGAATACAAACCGGCGCAATTGATGATTAGTTTCGCTTCATAAACGGCCTTTTCTGTTTCAACGATTGAGTAGGTCAACCCTTTGGTGATGTTGGTTACTTTTTCCCCTAAATGGATTTCACATCCGTTGGCTTGAATCCCATGTGCTAATTTAACGGCGACTGCGCGGTAGTCGACAATACCCGTTTGAGGTACAAACAAACCCTCAACGCCCGTAACGTGTGGCTCATATTCGCGCATTTCAGACAATGTCAATTTCTTCAATCCGCCAAGACCATTTTCCTGACCACGCTGAAACAAGGTATCTAATTGTGGTCGTTGTTCTTGGGTACTGGCAACCACTACTTTTCCGGTTAATTCGAAGGGAATATCTTGTTTTTGGCAATAATCGATTAATTGATGGTAGCCTTCAATGCAGTTTTTGGCTTTTAGGGAACCGGGTTTATAGTAGAGTCCGGAGTGGATAACGCCGGAATTATTGCCTGTTTGATGCATCGAGACCGTGGCCTCTTTTTCAAAAAGTGCAATCTTCAACGAAGGTTTCGATTCTAACAGTCGGTGTGCTGTCGCCAGGCCCACAATGCCTCCGCCGACGATAATTACATCCAATGCCATAGGGTTTTAGCTAAAGTAAATGAACGCCAAAGATACAAAATCCTCCGGCGGAATTATCAATTAATTATCAAGTACTTGATCAAAATTCAACCTCGCTTGGCTGTTTTTTTTGTAGCTTTGTGCACCCCCATTTTTTAGCTTCGCCAAACCTCAAAGGATTGGCGAAGCTTAAGGGGAAAAGCACAAAGCCTTGAATCCACAAATCGAAAAACTTTACCGCATTGCACAAAAACCCAGCCGTTTGATTCTGGGGTTGATGTCGGGTACCTCGATGGATGGATTAGACCTAGCGCTTTGCCAATTTACAGGACAGGGTACCGGGACTCAATGTCATGTACTTCACTTCGATTCGGTGGGCTTTGATGAGACATTCAAATCATCCATTCGTGCGGTTTTTGCACAAGAAAACATACATTTTCCAAGTCTGAGTACCTTAAACGCACAAATTGCCCGAACACATGCTGGCATCATTTTAAAAACATTGCATGCCTGGGGCGTACAACCTGAGGAGGTAGATGTAATGGCTTCGCATGGTCAGACGGTAATGCATCGCCCAGACCGCAGCGGGAAGTTCCCGCATTCAACTTTACAAATTGGCGACGGGGATCATTTGGCACATTTGACGGGCATTATTACCCTTTCGGATTTTCGGCAAAAACACATAGCGGCCGGTGGCGAAGGGGCTCCTTTGGCGATGTTTGGTGATTATTTTTTATTCACCAACCCAGGCGAAGATCGAATTCTGTTGAACATTGGGGGCATTGGGAATTTTACTTTTTTACCGGCCAATCAAGATCCAAATGCCATTCGCGTCACGGATACGGGGCCTGGAAATACCTTGATCGATGTGGCGGTTCGGAAATATTATCCAGGAAAAACATTTGACCAAGATGGTTTGATGGCTGCATCGGGTGTGATCCAAGCAAGCATGCTAAAAGACTTGCACAGCTTGGACTTTTTCCAAGAAAATTTCCCCAAAAGTACTGGACCCGAATATTTTAATTGGGAGCGTATCTCTAGTCTAATTCCAGAAGGAATTAGTCCGGCAGATGTCATCGCCACCTTGACTCGATTTACAGCTGAAAGTATTGCCAAAGCCATAACGACCTACACTGAAAAGGAAACGGGTGCCGTGTATGTCAGCGGAGGGGGAGCACGCAACCCGATGATTATGAGGCATTTGGCTGAATTACTGCCCATGTTCCAGGTAAGTGACTCATCGAAATTGGGCATCGAATCTGCGGCCAAAGAGGCGGTTTTATTTGCGTTATTAGCCAATGAAACATTAATGGATCCGAACCCATCTGCCGCACGCCGACTGGGCGATTCGCCTTGGATGACGATGGGGAAGATTAGTTTACCATATTAAATTAGACGTTAGACGTT
>JACCDL011213152.1_pt1 | contig 18358 bp, 29 predicted proteins | sample 7441931 | NCBI WGS metagenome assembly JACCDL01 (sample SAMN15323437, study PRJNA562643) | freshwater metagenome | isolation source: river surface water | place: USA:Blue River Watershed | collected 2017-08-16 | reverse complement strand
GGTAGACAGATTCGTCATAAAATGAGTGAGGGGTTTCCATTACTAACCACAAAAAAGATGGCGTGGAAAACTATGGTAACAGAACTCCTATGGTTTTTAAGAGGTGATACCAATATTAAATTCCTATTAGATTACGATTGTCACATTTGGGATGGTGATGCATATAAGAATTATAGTAAAACAATTGATAATGTAATTGATGGTTACAAAAGTGGTGATATTATGGGGATGCAACCTCATATTGAAAAATGGTTTAGTAACTCTGATGAACTTACCCCACTAACAAAAGAAGAGTTCATTAAACAAATCAAAACCGATGAAGAGTTTGCAAAGAAGTGGGGAGATTTAGGGCCAATTTATGGTAAGCAATGGAGAAATTGGAAATACCAAGAGAATGAATGGTATGATGGTAACACACATTATCCTGAAATATCTACATCAATTGACCAAATCTCAAATCTAATATTACAACTTAAAACAAATCCAGATAGTAGAAGGTTAATGGTTAATGCTTGGAACGTAGCTGAATTAGACCAAATGGTTTTACCTCCTTGTCATTATGGATTTCAACTTTATACAAGAAAAACGACAAGAGAAGAAAAGATAGTTCATCCTGGAAAATATCGAGCAATCTCTTTAATGTGGAATCAAAGAAGTGTGGATACATTTTTGGGTTTACCATTTAACATTGCTTCTTATGGATTATTACTAATGATGATTGCTGATGAGGTTGGTATGATGCCGGATGAATTGATTGGTAATTTGGGCGATGTTCACTTATACAAAAATCATATTGAACAAGCTAAAGAACAAATTAGTAGAGAACCAATGGAATTACCAACAGTCCATGTTAGAGATGGAATACATTCATTTATGCCGAATGATGTTATATTACAAAACTATCAATCGCACCCAACAATCAAAGCACCTTTAAGTAATTAATTATGGAAATAAATGTAGATATTAAAGCACCCCATAAGGTTGATAAAAAATGGGGATATGAGTTGTGGATTCACAATGATGAAGAGTATTGCGGAAAACTATTAGTATTTAATAAAGTTGGAGATAAATTCTCAATGCACTACCATCTTAAAAAGAAAGAAACATGGTATGTTCAGAAAGGTGCATTTATATTCAATTGGATAGATGTTGAGAACGGAAAACTTAACACAAAGGTTTTAGCAATTGGTGATTCTGTTCTTATAGAAAGAGGATTACCACATCAATTAGAAGCAATGTTAGATGATTCAACGATATTTGAAGTATCAACAGAGCATTTTGATGAGGATTCATATAGAGTATATAGAAATAATTCAGACGATTTAAGAGGTTAGTTTAAAAAGTTTATATTTATTAGAGTAAATGTATTAGTCTATTTATTCGTAAATGTAAATCAATTAAACTATGTTACACAACAGTGTTGCAATTCCGTCACCTATTGAAAAATTGAAAGAAAAAGTCCTTGCGGGTTTTTTATTTTTAGCAGTAGGATTTATAGGTTTAGCGTTTTTAACGCAAGTGACTTTTGTAATTCTTACCGTATTGGGTAAGGATGAATTAATTCAAAAAGCTTCAAATGAGTTTATGCTCAAATTTGATGGTACTTTCAAAAACCATCCAGGCAATATTATGTATGATGCCGATGAGCACATATGGGTTGAATCGGTAACAAATAATGTTAAAATCGGAAAATTGGCTGGAAACAGGCAGTTAGAATTTGGTGTTAAAAATGTGTTGGAAGAATTCATACAAGAAAAAGGATTGGATTTATCTCCATCCGCACCAAATAAATTACAAGTACAAATTGTATATTTAGATGTTTTAACTACAAAGAAAAACATTTCAGTATTTCATTCAAACGAAGAAGAAGTTGTTATCCGTTTAAAGGGTATCCTTTATAAAGATGGCAAAAAGACGAAAGAGGTTATGGTTGAAGAAAGTTCATCCGAAATCTCTATGTCAACTCTAATAGTAGATGAAGGTGGTAAGTTCAACCAGACATCTTTAAGTAATGCATTAAAGAAAGCATCTGAAAAACTTATAACCAAACTATTAGATTAAAATGAAAAAATTATTATTTTTTATAGGGGTATTATTGATATCCCTATCATCATTCGGACAACTTACAATTAACAGAACAATATCACCCGCTGGTCCTTATAGAGTGGGAGATACTCTTACTGTAAAATACACAGTAGATAAAGGAACTAATCCTACAACTACTCCACGCTATTTTTGGGTAAGATATCAATATAATAACAAAACATTGTTAGCTGTACCAAATTCAACAACTTATCTACAAGGTACATCAGTACAAACGTATTCAACCGAATGGAATAACTATAAATTTACTCCATCTACTGCAAATAGTATAAGTGAAAATAGCTTATATGCACAATATCAAGCAACACCTTGGAATTATGCAGTAAATACAGATTGGAATGTTGGCCAATTATCATTACAAAGAACCGATGCGGTTATTAATGGTGATTTGGCAACACAAAAATTTATTGTTAAAGATTATACCGATTATACCGATATTCATAAATTAAGTTTAGCGTATTCAAATGATGCGGCTGGTGGATATATTTCACCAATTACAACTTCAGGTACGGCAATATCATTAGGAACTGTAACGGGTGGTTCATCATCATTCAAAGTTAAAGTAGCATTCCCACAAGGATATAACATTTCAGACCATAACGTTCAATTGATGAGATTAAAGAATGATGGTAGTGGTGATATTGATTGGTCACAACAACCAATTACACAAGCGGCATTAGATGCAAGTGGTGAAGTAACATTTACTACATTAAAAATCGGAGATTCAGTCGGTGTATTCGTAGCTCCTTCTGCTAATAAAGCATGGATGAACAATGTTATAACTGTATCGGATGCATATAAAGCATTTTTAGGACATACACAAACTGATATATCAGGAAACGCAACATATTTTACATATCCAAATTTAGAAAAGAAAATTGGTAATGTAACAAAGAATGATAATGTGTTCAATGAATCCGATTCATATTACTTATTTGCATATGTAATGGGTATTGATGTATCAGCAAATGCATTTATACCAACATCAACTGCAACATCATTTAGATGGCAAAGTGGTTTATTAAATCAAAATTGGTTAGATGGTAATCCAAAATATAGAGTTGTTATTGGTGCAAACAATCAAACCGCTAACGCAGTATTCGCATGGGGTGGTGATTTGAACTGGTCACACTCAACTGACCCAGCGGTTGTTGCACAAAATATAGCTAACAATACAAATGTAACTAACAAAGCAAATGTTGGTATTGGAACTATGAGTATTAAATCTCAATCTGTTCAAACATTAACTGTTGGTGCATATCAATCTAAAGAAGTAGAGCAAGCTAAATTAAGTGTAGTATCTACATTAGAAAATGGTAAGGTTGTATTAACAACTACATTAACAAAAGAAGGATTAGCAGGTTTAGAAGTTGTAATGAATTACGATGACTCTAAATTAACTTTGGACAATATTATATTTGATAGTGGTTCTACAATCACAAACTTTTCAACTAATAAAGATGGTAGATTAACATTTGGTTCTATTGACCAATTGAAAAGTGCAAGAATTAAAGTAGGAACTCCATATAAACTAATATTCACTCCCAAAGTTCAATTAGCAAATACTGCTGGATTATTCTATTTCGTATTATCGGATGCAGTAGATGCTGCCGGAAATAAAGTAGATTTAATAATTGAATAATATGAAACATTTATTAGTTACATTATTCCTTTTTATATCATTTTTAGCTTCGGGTCAATCAGTAAACGCACCCGAAGCTAAATCTTTTATACTCAATAGCACTGGGCAAGATGCTAGTGGGTTTTCTTTAAGTGGTTTCAATTCCACCGAAACTTTACTTTGTGCAATCGGATTACCAACTGCACCATCTGGTACTACATTCTATATGACAATTACAACGGGTTTAACTGCAGCAAGTGGTTATACTATGAGTGGTAATAAAACTCGTTTGGCTTTTACGGGAACTATGACTAATATTAATGCAGCATTAGCAACCCTAAAGATAAACACAACAGGAACTTCGGGAGCAATTCAAATATCCGTATCGGCAACTGTGAATCCGGTTGGTTACTATTATCTACCAACAAACGGACACTTTTATAGACCAATATCTACCGGAGCATTTTATTCACAAGCTAAAATAAATGCAGCAGCAACAACATTCAAAGGACAGCAAGGGTATTTGGTAACTATAACTTCATCAGATGAAGATTTATTTGTGTATAATAATGTTCCACAAACAAACATATGGTTTGCACTTACGGATTCATTAACCGAAGGTACTTGGAGAATTGATGATGGGCCTGAAAAAGGAACTATTGTGAGAATAGGTACAACTAATCAACAAGGTGTATATAATAACTGGGCAGGTGGTGAACCAAACAACTGGGGTGGAAATGAAGATTATGCTGTAACTAAATGGGGTGGTTCTCAATGGAATGATTTGAATTTTAATTATTATAATCCGTATGTAATTGAATATGGAACATGGACTAACCCTGATGATGCAACATTTACAGAATTCTATTCTAATTCGGTAAACCACTCAAATGGTAATGTATTAAGGGTTCAATTTCAGTATGATTTTGGTACTACATTAAATGAAACACTTTTTAAAACCAAATTGTTCTCAAATCATAATAATATTCAACAAGGGACAATGAGTTATACCGCTTTGAATTCATTGGGTAAGATTGATATGACGAATGGTTTAGACCAAACAAAAGTTTCAGATGGTAAATTTAAAGCTAATACTTCTGGTGGACAAGTAGAATGGTGTGTTGTATATGATTACGAAGCACAAAATCAAAGATACCAAATTTTAATTGATAAAAGAGAATTCCCACAAGGAACTTTAGCGAGTGATGTTACAAGTTTACAATTATTTGATTTGTGGAATGGACCTGTAACTTACCAATGGGATGATGGGACGTGGGCGGCATATTGGATTTATACTCCAACAGAATTTAATTTTGCAGGTTCATCGTTTATATCTAATATAAGACGAGCTTCATTTTTTTGGGGGTTAAGTGCGGAATTCACATTTAGTTCAAATGTAATGTTCAAACCACACTTTTCAGATATGCAGTATTCATCTAATTATTCATCATTGTTTAGTAGTATTGTTACGGTAGGAGATGTATATCTTGCTTTCAAACAATTATCAGATAATGGGATTCTGGGTAATTCAAATGTATGGTTCACAACACCAATTCAATTTGCAAATGCAGATGTGGATACTAATGGTGTATTCAATGAGCAGGATTGCTTTATCCTATTAAAACATCTTTTAGGTGAAACCACAATTTGGACAAATACATCAGATTTGGGTGGTATGGCTAAATTTATTAAGAAATCGGATTATGATGCTATAACAAATAATAATTGGCAAAATTATATAACAACTTCTACAAAGTACGATTTACCATCTATCGTTGATGGTCAATTAAATTCTTATAATGTTGCAGTAACTTGGAAGGGTGATGTGAATCTTTCACATTCGGCTTTACCAAATGGTGTCACACAGCCAACGGCAAACAACATGAACCAAATAGCAACAATGTCAGTAAAATCACAATCAATTAATAGTGAAGTTATTTCGGACATTATGATGGAAAAGATTGGAGATGTGGTTGAAACAACAATATTGGTAATTCCAAATGGCAATCAAATAGGGGCAACTCAATTTGAAGTATCATTTGATAATTCAATATTGGAATATGTTAAATCTGAATATGATAATAAAACCGATATAAACTTTGCTAGAAATAATGGAAACTCAATTGGTATAGGTACATTGAATACGAGTGGAAATGCAATAGGTACAATCGGATATAAATTAACATTTAGACCTAAATCAACTTTAACGAATATATTGGGATTGATTTCGGTAAAAAATATAGAAACAATTGATACAAATTTAAATAAACTATCTATAAAGATACAATAATGAAGTGGAGTAAGATTATAATATTGTGTTGTATGGTTTTTATAACTTCTTGTTATAAAGACGAAATTTTACCACTACCACAACCGGTAGAGGATATTTTTAAAGTTACCGAAGCGTCTGTTTCAAATAATGATGATATATCCTTTAAAATGGATTCTACTGGCATTTATATACTAAAATTGGTAGATGTGGAAACCTCACAGGTTTTAAGTAAAGAAAGAATATCATTAATAGAGGGTAAAAATACTATAAAGATATTTACTAAATCAATACAAAATCAATATTTATATTTGGTTTTGGAAGATTACAAAAAAAATGAAATCAAAAAAACAAAAATTAAAATAAATTAAAATGAAAAAAGGATTTTTAATATTAGGTATATCAATCTTATTAACGGGATGTGTTAAAGATGATATACTACTTCCAACACCAGAAGTATCTGAAAATTTAAAAATAGAAAACTCTGTTGGAATTAAATTAGAGACAGCATTTGTAACGGATGTAGTTTCTATGAACGTCAAATTGGAATCAGCAGGTTCAGTAAGTGTAAAAATATTAGATATAACTAATAGAGTAGTTTCAAAAGAAACAATGGATGTAAAAGCTGGCGATAATATTTTAAAAATTTATACAAAAGCATTACCATCATCCGCATATAGAATAGGATTATATGATTCAAATGGAGTTCAATTAGGAATAACAGATTTTAACAAACTATAAATTAAAAATAAAACGATTATGTCAGAAGAATTAGAAAACTCAAATGATGGAACTTGGTCTGGATTAAAAAAGACCATTATTGGTGTAGCCACTACCGCAGTTATGGGATTGGGTACATGGGGTGTAACTAAAATTACAGGAGGAGATGAGCCTACTCAAGTACAACAAGCGGCACCTGTAATCAACATTACTAACTCAAATCAACAATCTCAATCAGCAGGCGGAACAACTAAAATTATCGAAAGAGAAAAAGTTGTAGAAAAACCAGCAGCACAACCTGCAGCACCTGTTAAGAAAAAAGAGGGAGATGAATTTAAAGAAAAAGCACCTGAATGGTAATAAATTATGAATAATCAACAACAACCGCCAAGCGGATTTAAAGATTTATTAAACGCAATGATGAAACGTAGATGGTTCATCACTGCTATTGTATTAGGTGGATTTATGATAATCATTATGGGTATCTTTGGTGCTATTGTAGGCCAAACACCTGTAAGTGGAGAGTGGAAAGAACTATTACTTCTTTTATTAGGAGCATTTATTGGTTCTTATGGTAAGATTATCGATTATTGGTTTAGTGATACTGATAAGGATAAAATGCTAGTACAAAAAATGGATGAGGAAGATGGTGTAACGTTGGGTAGTGTCAATGACATTAAAGAAAGCAACAAACCTGTAACTCCATTAATTCCAGATGCATTTGTACAAGCTGCAAATCATGCACATGAAATCAATCTAATAGAAGCTAACAAACCAACTGATGTTTCATATACTGAAAATAAGGTTCAAACTGACGTAGTTGATACAAAACCTAAAGCACAACCTAGAACTGGAATAGAAGTGGATGAAGATGGGGATGGAACTATGGATGGTATTGATTTTGATGGTGATGGTAAGATTGATGTGTATTTCGCACACAGACAATGTGAGCACGTTTGGGGTGATACCGATGGGGATGGTGATTTAGAGTGTTTAAAATGTGGAAAAATAAAAGATGAAGATGCCGAAATGGTAGGATAAATAGGTTACATAGTTTATAACAATTAAAAACAAAAACTATGGGATTCTTAAAAGAATTATTTAAAGACAACAACGATATCAACGAAAAATCAGTAGTTGGTTTCCTTTCATTCGCAATGATGGTAATTGCATTATTTGTAGATTTGGTAACAGGTGCTATGGGTAAAGAATTACTAATCAACGAATATATTTTCAATGGATTTTTAGTAATCACTTTAGGTTCATTCGGTATTGCTTCAGTTGATAAATACATCAACAGAAAAGCAGAGCACGATAAGAACAAATTGGATGCAGGAGCTGAAGAAGAATTAGGATAATAAAAAAGGGAGAGTTTCTCCCTTTTTTTATATTTATACATAAATGAAAACCAAACTATGTATGAAAAAATTATTCGTATTATTAAGTTTCTTTTTGTTAAGCAGTGCTGCGGTTGTTGCTCAAACAATAGGAAAAACTCAAACAGAGCAATATAAAGCATCTTTTGAAAGAGCAATAGATATTGAACAATATTTGGATTATGATGGTCCAACGATTCCAGTTCAAATCTTAAAAGCAGGTATATCCGATGAAATGTATGAAATGTACCCTGAACTAAAAGAAAAAAGAGTAGGTTTAGGTGTTGCAAACATTTCAATGGAATATTTAGAAAACCTTAATCGTTTTAGATTTACCGAAGATAAGACTGAAATCAAAAACAGAATGGTGCAACAATTTAAAGCATCAAACGCTGGTATTTCTGAAAATAAAATCGAAGGTAGAGGTAAAATCAATTTAGCAAAATACTTCGTAACGATTGAATGTTATGATTATTCGGTATCAGAAGATGAGACTGTTAATCTAAAAGATGGTGTGAAGAATATGATGGTAACTCGTATTGGTTTACAGGTTAGATTTACCGATGCAGAAACGGGTGTTGTATTCGGAGCAAGTGGTTTGGGTGAAGCTAAGACAACAAGAGAATTAACATTCCTTTCAGATGCAACTGTAGATGAAGTTAAATTCAATCAATCAACCATTTCTATCGCAACAAAGAAAGCATTAGATATCGCTTGTGCTAGAATTTTGGATAGAATGATTAAAAAAGGAATATTCGAAAAATAATGAAAAACTTATTATTAGCAGTATTTTTGCTATTAGCAATAGCAAGCTGCACTCCCATTAAGTATGTAATGATTGACCCTAAAGATTCTACAAAATTGGTAGAAGTTAGAAAACGAATTATATACGATGATACATATGTTCAATTACAAACTCCTATGTTTTATTGGAATAGACCTTTATTCTATCAACCATTATATATACCAATTCCACAAAGAAGAGTAGTTGTAACACCACAAAGACAAAGAGTACAACCACAAACTCCATTAATAAGACCTCAACAACCACAATGGCGTAGACCATCAACTCCACCAAGAGCACCAAGAAATAGATAATGAAAAAATGGGTAATAGGGATACTTGTAATAATATTATTATCATTTGCTCAAAAGGTGAATGCACAAACTTATACCCAAACATTTATTGATAAATGTACGGGTGAAAAGAAAATAGCAACTACAACTATGTTCAATGGATACGCCACAGTATCCTTTTATAATCAGGTTAGAACGTTTACTCCATTAGAAGTTCAAACGGGTATAGTACAAACTTGGTTAATAACAACCAAAACAACATATGAAGCATTAACGTGCCCTGTTATAAACAATCCAATAGTACAACAAACAGTAACAAACGCAGCTGCACAAGCTGCTAGTAATGCCGCATCTCAAGCTGCAAGTTCAGCAGCTTCATCTGCGGCATCTTCATCAGCAAGTTCAGCGGCAAGCTCATCTGCATCATCTGCTGCGGCTAGTTCGGCTGCATCAACTCCGCCACCAACTACATCATCAACACCACCGACAAGCGGTGGTTCTACACAAAGTTCGGGTAGTTCTTCATCATCTTCATCACAAAGTTCGGGTAGTTCTTCATCCGAAACTAAATCAGAGAGTAGTAGTGAATCAAAATCTGAAAGTAAATCTGAAGAATCAAAATCGGAAAGTAAATCAGAAGAGAAAAAAGAAGAAAGTAAATCAGAGGAAAACAAAGAAGAGAAAAAAGAAGAAAAGAAGGAGGAAAAGAAAAAAGAAAAAGTAGCTGCATCTAATCCAATGCTACTATCATCGGATTTATCAACAATAGAATCGCCAGATGGTAGATGGTTACAATCAGCTACCATAGGAGTATCAAGAGCATCTATGGCTGGTGATGAAACATATTCTGCTAATACCGTTATAATGAGTGATTTAAAAACATTTATAGTAACGGGTGGTTATACAAAAATGGATTTTCAGAATGGTAAATTAAATGCTATAAATTCATATTCATCATCATTTGCATATTTAAATGGAAACTATATGAATCTATTAGGATATACTTGGATTAAGCCAACACAAAAAAAAGGAGTATTTGGATACAATTTAGGTTTAATTAACTTATTACTTAAAAATGGTGAAGGTGGGTATGATTATAATATGTCAACATCAGCCGTAGTATTTTGGACTAAACCATATCAATATAGTAAAAAGTTAACGGTATCACCACAAATATTTACAATGTTTGCTCCATTATCATATAATACAGTTGCTCAAATTAGTACTGTAAATAGGCATATGGGATTCCTTTTAGGAGCATCTTTTGATTACAAAATCAGTAAAAGATTTGGATTGAGTATAAACTATAAATTAAGTGGTAATACAACACCGGGTTCTCCATTTTTAAGTAACATATTAATTGGAAGTAGAATGATACTTTAGTTTAAAGATAAAAAAGTTTACATAATGAAGTTTAAAAATTTATATTGCAATGGTTGCTCTACTATGGCTGGTGGAGGTTTAGAAGTTATCAATACCGATTTACTTAAATATTATAAAGATACATATGGTGTTGAATGGAAGAGTGAAAGAGATATTATATGGCCAAAATTGGTTGCAGACCATTTCGGAATGCAAATATATGATTATAGTAAATCGGGAGCAGGTATAGAAAGATTTATTAGAGAAACTTATGAATTTATATTTCAGAATAATCATATTTTAAATGAAACTATATTTTTCATAGAACTACCTGTAATATGGAATAAAGTTGATGTATGGTCTAATGTTCATAGCAAATATTTAATATGCAATACCGATTTAAAAGAAGGAGAAAATCATAAAATAATATATGAATTAAAAGATATACATTTATGTGAGGATTATTTTTATCAATCAAGCGAAGATAGAAAATTAATGGAATCCGAAATCAAACCAGAGTTATTAAAATCAATGTTCAAAACTTGGAATCCTAAAAAATATACCGAAAAAATAGAACAAAATTTATATGGATTGATATCATATATGCGATATCGAAATTTAAATTTTTATTTATTGCCTGGAGCAGTTGATATTAATAAAATGCGAATGGCTATATCAGATATAGAAACAAATTATTTACAACTTACAATTAAGGATGAAACACACATAAACGATTTTCACAATTGGCAAGGACAACGATATACTATTACAAAAGAAACAAATGGTATATTTATAGATACACATGGTGGATACTTTGCTCATAAACAATTTTCTGAAGCAGTTATTGATAAATTAAAACAAAATTATGAATAGATTTAAAAAATTACAATTAATAGTATTAATTTCCTTTTTCCTTTTTGGATGTGATAAACCTGAAATATTTGCACAACAACCAAAAAGACCAAATGTTTATGTAGAAAACCAAGTTTTCAAAGTTTGGTATAATGAGGTTTATGAACAACCTATGAAGTTGATTTATACATCAACTAATCGACCAACAAATGTGAATAGAGGTTCTATGGATTTCTATACTGAAAAATCGGTACACACATCAGATGCAAACGATTACAAATCAAATGTATATGATAAAGGACATTTAGCACCAGCAGCAACATTCTCCGATGATATGGTTAATTTGAAGCAAACATTCTCATATCTGAATTGTGCTTTGCAAGACCAATATATGAATAGAGGTGAGTGGAGATTGTTGGAAGAGCAGGAAAGAAGATGGGATGATGAACAAAATCTAACAATAACTGTTGAGTTGGTATTTAACCCAAATCATACAGTATTACCTACGGGTGGACATGTACCAACTGATATGATTAAACATATTTATTTTGAAAAATCTAAAACATATAAGTGTTTTGATTTTCCAAATGTAAAACCAACAAAAGGTTGGGAGCAGTATGAAGTAAAGCACGCCCATTAATGGGAAGGGGCTGGGGTAACGCAGTCGTAGAACCAAAAATTTTTGATAGTATGCAACAAAATGATATTTGCCCTAAATGCTCTTCGGTGATAGGAAGCGATGGGGTGTGTTGGAAATGTATGATTGAAAGAAACCAATAATGAGAAACGTAAAGTTTGTAAGCTATTTAGAGGAGTTCGAACTAATAGATAAGTTAGGGGATGAATTATTAGAAGCTGGATGGAATGCTTTCAATTCTACCATTATAACGGTATCTACGGATTACTCTTCTATTGTAGGCCAAATCCTGCGACATCACCTTTCATATGATGGTGAGATTTGTGATGGGTTTGGTATCGATGTTCCCTATCCGGATGAAGTATGGGATGATAAATACGAATCTGAAATGAGAGCCCAATTTCAAACCCATAAAGGTACATTTAGGTATAAGACCCCTATATTGGTGGAAGCTGGGGTAATAAGGGGCGGTAACTACACATTTGTTGTAGATTGGATGAGAAGATATTTAGGATACGATGGTAAAATAATTACATTGGCACTATTTGAAAATTTGGATAGTGTGTTCAAATCCGATTTTGTAGGCGACTACTACGATGATACTACCGAAGATTTAACATTTTGGTGGGAAAGAGAAAATAATCATTGGAAACCATAATTTTTTTATATTTATATACGAACTTAAAAAAACAAAACACTATGGCAATTTTTAACACAGCTGAAGAAATGCAAGCTTTCGTTGATGGATTGGATAACAATACTCCAAAATGGAAAATCATTGATATCGAAACTGGCGAAGTAGTAGAAGGTTGTGAATCTATGACAGATAGAGCACAATATGTTTGGATTATGGAAAACCAACCTAAAGCAGAAGTTGAAGGCGAAGGTGTTGCTAAATATGATTTAGTAGCATTGGATGCGGATAACGCTGAAATGTCTTGGTTAGATTAATTTAAGCATTTTTAAATTGTTACGATGAATTTAACCAGAAATGCTTTTTGGATAATAGGTGATTCCTTTTGCGATAGCAGATGGAGCATAATTGTATCTCAATATCTTCAAACAAAATACTCATCAACATCTATAACTCGATTTTACAATTATGCGGAAGGTAGTATGGATACTCAAACCATAATTGATAATTGGACTAAACTTTTACCACATATGAGTGAAGGTGATGTTATAGTTGTTTGTGTTTCCGATATATCGAGAAATCGTTATCCAAAACATTCAGAATTTGTACATACTATTCCGTTTGAACCTAATCCATATAACGGACCTAAACTCAATTCTTATTTCAGATATGCTCCCGTTGGATATGACCCAGCGGTTGAGCCAGATAATACAGTTAAATTAGATGTTCCATTTTCGGATATGGAAGAGTTTACTAAATTTTCCAAATTACAAAATGCTATATTAGCTACAAAATCTTATGATAATTCCAAAATAGATATCATAGAAGCATTGTACAAAATAACGCCATGTCACAAAAAATTTATTTATACGTGGACTAATGATGATATATTAAAATCGAATTGTATTTATTCAAAAGATTGGCTTACTGAAAATTTATTTGATGGTAATTGGGAAACCCAACACGATGATTGGGTTAGAACAAATGGAGAATTGGGAAAAGAAAATGATTATCATTTAAGTGATAAATGCGATAAATTAATGGCTGAATATTTTATAAAAGAATTCGAATTATAATGAAAAAACTAATTTTTACAGGATGCTCTTACACATATGGAGCAGGAATTGAAAGAGAATATCCAAATACACCTACAACGGAATTTATTCCGCAGGAATATAAAATCAAAGATTGTACATACGAACAATTGGAGTTTATTCATCAAAATAGATTTTCTCGTTTAGTTGCCAATAAGTTTGGTACAACCGATTTAAACAATGGTGTTAATGGTGGTAATATCGAATACGCATTGGGAGAAGTTTCCAAACATTTTGAAAATGGAGAATCATCCGAAACTATTGGTGCTATAATTTTTCAAATAACAAATTTAGAAAGAGGTATTAGTAGAGTATATTCTGAAAAAGATAGCTGTAATAAATACTTTCAAATTCAGGTTGCTCAAATAGAAGATGGTTCTGATTTACATACTATTTACGAATTAGTAGAAGAATATGGAGAATTAGAAAAGATAGTGGAAATGGCTTATGCAAATAAACTAAATGATTTAGTGGAATCATTAAAGCCATATGAAGAGATGAGTATTCCTGTTTTTATTATACATTGGAGAGATGGACATCCACAACAAACACAATCACCATATGACCAATATCCAAATTTAATAAGTGGAATACATTGGTTAAACGAAAGAGTGATACCAATAACTTACAAAGATGTTACAGAAAAACGCTTTGTTGATTTATATACCAAAAATGTAGAATTGGTAGTAGATGGAAATATGTTAAGTGGTAAATTTGATGACCACGCTACATTATTAGGACATCAAATATTAGCAGAATCTATATATGAATACCTTAAAGATAAGGTAGTTTTATAACTTATTGATTTTCAATTATTTAGATAACCCGTTGATTTTCAATGGGTTATTTTTTGCTTAAAAATTTTTTATTGATAATCAACACGTTAGCAATTTTTGCTAAAAATATTTGATAAAAAGCTTGTTTATATCAGCAGAATGTTGTATATTTACAAAGTAAATGAGTTATTAATCAACAAAATCAATCAGTTATGAGTTTACCTTTCAATTTTAATTCAGTTCTTGCGACCTCTCAATTAGTAGAAGGTTATGATGTTATCCGTAACGCCTTTCCCGTAGTTGGTAAATATACCAATAGGGTTATTACTTATTCAGATGCTGTGTATGAGGCGTTGAATGATATAATCGAAGATTATCAGGATTGGCCTGAAGACCAGGGTTTCGGTTCATCCGATATGACTTTCGTTCGTCAATCGTTTATCAATTCAATGATTAGTTTAGCTAATCTTAATGGTTATTATGATACCGCATTTCAACCATACTTAAAAGTGGTTGAGTATTCAGAGTATGATAAAGAAGAGTATGACCTTCGTAGAGAGCAAGGTCTTTAATTAATGAAAATATAAAGTTATGAGTAAATTACCTAAACATCGTACTTTAATGATAGAGTCATTGGAGTTACTATTCGCCGGAAATAAAACAGCGGCTAAGAAAAAATTAGCAAAAGCTAAGACTGAAACCAACAAATTTTATTCAATCAAATCAAAAAATAAATAACTATGGCTACTTCAAATTTTCACAACGTAAACGCTACCCACATTTTTGCAGTTCAATTGGAAGATGAATGGGCTTATGAGGATTTAGTATATAATTTAGAATCAGAATTCAATATTCATAATGATTATTCTGATTATGGTAGAACAGACCCCGATGAATTACGCTCGTATCCATCTCGTTCATTGGGTTCATTTAGTGATTCACTAACTATTGGTGAAGATGAGGTTGAGATATTCATTACGCCTGTTATTCGTAGTGGTTACTATGAGGGATGTAATTTAGATTGGCACATTCGATTGTATGTAAACGGATACGAAGATGATACATACGCTGATAACGCTGATGTATTACGAATTTCGAATGAATATATAGAATTTATCGAAAACATATATTCACAATATTCAGAACCTTTGGGAGTTACTGCACGATTCTCAAATGGTGAAACAATTTATCATAAAGTTGCTTAATATGAAAGTATTAGAAATGACATTATGTACGAAATGCGGGGGCGAGATGCCCCTTCTTCGTTTAACACAATATGGGTACAAACATTGTGTAAAATGTAGCTCGGTAGAAAAAGTTGGTGGCGTTCCAATTACCAACCATAAAACGGGCAATAGTATTCAGATTGTACCTATGGAAGTTGCTAACAATATTAATCGCCTTGCTGCTCGTAGTGGTTACGGAGTATGTAAAGGTATGAAACATAATTAAAACTTAAAGTATGAATAATAAAATTAAAGCAGCACTTATTCTATTTGGACTTATAGGTGGAATATTGGGGTTTATGATACTAATGGCAGTTATACCGGAATATATAGCAACAGCAATATTAATTACTATACTAATAGTAGTATTGGGTGGTGCAACGTTTTTTTGGTGGAAACAATTGGTAGAACTATTGGATGAAAATAAAAAATATATAAGTAAAAAAGCACCATAATAATTTAAAAGATAAACTATGAATTTAAGTATTAAAGAGTTAAACGAACTCATCTATTCGTTGGGTACTACCGCCACTAAAGGTATGTTATGTGATAAAGAATTAAACGCTTCTTTATTGGATAAATTACATTGTGAATTGAATTTCAAATTGAGTTGGGAAGATGATGAAATTGGTGAAGAAGATTGGTTGGAAACCCGATTATCAGAAGATTCATTTCCACATTATGTAACTAATGATGAAGCTGATGAAGATGCGAAAAGTAATTACCTATATATTCCAAAAACAAATGGAGCAACGCAATCCATCCTAAACTTTGTTGAGCAAATGGGGTTTGCTAGTTATGGGCAGATGAATAATGAGTATCGTAGATTGACGGGTTCTAATTCATTCTCACATATTATTAAAGCATTGATTATACCTTATAAGAACAGACCTACCCGTAGGTATTTAAGGCAGGTAAGTAGGGGGGTTTATATTGTTGATATAGCTACGCCCCAAAATTGGGTAGTGAAAAATAAGTGATTGATAATCAACACGTTATAACTCATTGAAAGTCAAAGTTTTAAATATTTTATCCACATTTTGTAAAAAAAATGGGTAAAATATTTGGTTATATGGACAGAATTTCGTATATTTACAAAGTAAATGAGAGTTATTAATCAAAATCAATTAGTTATGAGTATCAAAATCCCAAATTCAGTTATTTCTGAAAAAATCGGTTACGATTGGAGAATCAAAATGATGTTATTAAGAGTTGCTCCAGCTCTTCACAATCTTATGAAATCACCTAATGATGTAAACAAAAGTTGGACGAATGTTGTTCGTTTGATGTTTATCGGTGAAGGTAAAGATTTAAATAACCTTAATATCAGTATCAATGGTTACTACAATAGAGTTAAGAGTAACTTAAAGGATATCGATGTTATTCGTTATGAAGGTAGAAAATTAGTTAAAGGTAGTAATTGGGATAGGTTATATTCCGATGAAGATTGGAGTTGGTTCGTAATGAATACCGATTCTGGCGCTCACGCAAAAATTGTTAAATAATTTAAACCTAATAGAGTTATGAGAAATACAAATCAAAAAGCTATCGATTATTTAAATAGTAATCCGCACGTTAAAAACTTTTTAGATAAAGTAAACGCTGACCGTAAAGAGTATTACGAAAAAGCTGATATGCCGAATCAATACAAAGAATTGACTGTTGAGATTGGTAACAAATTTATTAGATTGTGGTGTGGTAGTACTTGTTGGGGATTCATCAGTAGAGTTGATGGAGACCTTAAAGGTTCATTAATTAAGAAAGGTGATTTGTTAAAAGCAGCCAGTTGGAAAGCTCCGGCAAAGCACGCTAGGGGTAACATTGTTGATGGTACTGCTCGTTATGGTGTGTATGGTCCTGAATATCTTTAATCTTTAAAATCTAAAAAATATGGAAAATTTAGTAGGTCAAATCGTTGAAGTAATTGTTTCAAAGAATGGTAAAGTTGCTTCTAAAAATCTTAAAGTTTGTAAAGTAAACTCCCGCTCGATATTATTTATCGAAGTAGATAAGGTTAATCGTAAAAATACATTCCGTAAATTTAAGGTTAAGAACATTGAGAAGGTAGGTACGAAAACCGATGGTGGTACTTTTGTTCTAATCGAAGATGCTATTATGCCGGATAAGTGGGAAAGTAGTTGGGATAGTATCGGACAACCTACACATACAGTACAAATTAGAGGTAGGGGGTTAGCATCTCATTATAGTAGACACTTTAGTAATCATTCTAAGGGATGGAGTTCAAACGCTCCACAATATCAACGACCAACAACGAATTCGGCAGCTGGATTTCCAATGGTTTAATTTAAAAAACAAAGTTATGAATAAGATAGAAGAGTTAAAATCAGTAATTGGTAAGGATGTATCGGAGAATCATTCACCAACATGTAGGGCTAAGTTAATCAAAGTTAATAAAGCAACGTGTTTATTTGAAGTAGTTCAATCGCCATATCGTGGTGGCGATGAGAGTAGAATAGGTGAAAGGTATAGAGTACCAAATAGTTGGGCTTGGAACGCATTTTTCTTTTAAAATTTAAAACTTAAAATATGATAAAGAGTAAAGAACAAAAATTTGGAATTGAAATCGACCTTACAGGTCCTAATGGTAACGC
>JACCDL011100887.1_pt1 | contig 18391 bp, 14 predicted proteins | sample 7441931 | NCBI WGS metagenome assembly JACCDL01 (sample SAMN15323437, study PRJNA562643) | freshwater metagenome | isolation source: river surface water | place: USA:Blue River Watershed | collected 2017-08-16 | reverse complement strand
CATGGCAGCTTTTGATATCAATTGTCGACAATGTCCTAGATTGGCATCTTTTTTAGATACCGTCAAAATCAAAGAGCCTACTTATTTAGCCAAGCCGGCGACGGCTTTTGGCGTAGAAAATCCCAAATTACTGATTGTTGGTTTAGCGCCTGGTATGCATGGTGCTAATCGCACCGGCCGTCCCTTTACAGGGGACTATGCTGGCGTTCTTCTTTATGAAACTTTGCATCAATTTGGATATGCCAGCGCACCAGTTTCAGTGTCTGCGGATGATGGCTTAGTGTTAAAAGATTGTCGCATTACTAATGCAGTGAAATGTTTGCCGCCAGACAATAAGCCAATGGGCGAAGAAGTGAATATCTGTAATCAATATTTAGCTGCTGAGTTAGCTGGCTTGAGCCCTAATTCTACTATTTTGGCTTTGGGAAATGTGGCGCATTTGGCTGTACTTAAAGCTTTAGGTTTAAAGGTGGGCGCTTATAAGTTTGGCCATGCTGCACGTCATGCTTTGCCTAATGGCCAAGTGTTGTATGACAGCTATCACTGCAGTCGTTATAACACCCAAACAAAACGTTTAACTGAAGCAATGTTTCATCAAGTATTTGCTTTAATCCAATCTGAACATTCATAAGGAGAGACGTGATGCCTTACATCAATATTAAACATGCAGGCCCGCTAACACGTGAACAAAAAGCAACGATTGCTAAAGAAGTCACTGAGACCATGGAACGTGTTGCGAATAAACCGGCTAATTACACCTACATTACGTTTGATGAAGTGGCTTATGAAGATTGGGCGATTGCGGGAACACTATTAGATGAGTAAGTTTTAATGAAAATACCTTCGAGGCTGCAACCATTAGTTGAAGATGGCTTGGTCGACGACGTCATTCGCCAACTGATGAGCGGTAAAGAAGCCACCGTTTATGTTGTCCGTTGTGGGGATGATGTACGCTGCGCTAAAGTTTACAAAGAGGCGAACCAACGTAGTTTTAGACAAAGTGTAGATTACACCGAAGGTCGTAAGACTAAGAATAGTCGTCAAGCCCGCGCGATGGAAAAAGGCTCTAAGTACGGTCGCAAGCTGCAGGAAGAAGCTTGGCAAAGTGCTGAGGTTGATGCGCTTTATCGATTGGCCGCAGCGGGTGTACGCGTGCCTAAGCCACATAATTTCTACGAAGGCGTGTTGCTGATGGAGTTGGTGGTGGATGAGGATGGCAACGCTGCACCACGACTCAATGACATCGCCTTTACCCCTGAAGATGCCAGAAAATATCATCAAGCATTACTCACGGAAGTTGTACGAATGTTATGTGCAGGAATTGTGCACGGCGATTTATCGGAATTTAATATTTTGTTAGCAAGTGATGGCCCTGTCATTATTGATTTACCTCAGGCCGTAGATGCTGCAGGTAACAATCATGCGGCAGATATGTTGGAACGAGATGTGAATAATTTGAGAGACTATTTTGGGCGATTCGCACCAGAATTATTGACGACACAATACGCTAAAGAAATTTGGGATTTGTTCTCGCATGGCAATCTTACGCCTGAAACTTCTTTGACTGGCCACTTCCAAGAAAGCACAAAAGCGGTAGATTTAAAAACAGTGATGCGTGTGATTGATGATGTTCGTAAAGAAGAAGAGGCTAAGCGTTTACGTTTGGCTGCACTTAACATTAAATAATTTAAGTATTGAATAAGAAATAAGTCGAACTCCATAAATGACTGATGCTTTTGATCCTAAACAGATTTTAAAAAACCTACCGAATTTACCCGGCGTTTATCGTATGAAAAATGCGAGTGATGAGGTGATTTATGTCGGTAAAGCCAAGGATTTGAAAAAGCGCGTATCGTCCTATTTCAATAAAAACATCCCGAGTCCACGAACACGGATGATGGTGAGTCAAATTACTGGTATTGAAACTACAGTGACGCATTCAGAAGCAGAAGCGCTGCTGCTAGAGAATAATCTCATTAAAAGTTTTATGCCGCGCTACAACGTTTTATTTCGCGATGATAAAACTTATCCTTACATTACGCTCACTGGTGATGAATATCCGCGACTTGCTTTTCATCGCGGCACGCAGCGTAAAGGGAATGATTATTTTGGTCCATTCCCAAACGCTGTTGCAGTGCGTGAAAGTATCCAGCTATTACAAAAAGTCTTTAAGTTACGAACTTGCGAAAACACGGTATTTTCTAATCGCACCCGTCCTTGTTTGCAATATCAAATCGAGCGTTGTACCGCGCCTTGCGTTGATTTAATTTCTGTTGAAGATTATCGCCGTGATGTGAGTCACGCCACTATGTTTTTGCAGGGGCGTGAACAGCAAGTGATGGACGAGCTGGGCGAAAAGATGATGGCGGCGGCAGAAGATCAAGAATATGAAATGGCGGCAGTGTATCGCGATCGTATGCAAAGCTTACGTCAAGTTCAGGCTAAGCAATTTGTAAGTGATTTTGCGGTGAATGATGCCGATGTCATTGCAGTGGCTGAGCTGATGGGTGAGCACTGTGTAAATCTTGTGATGATTCGTGGCGGTCGTCATTTAGGCGATAAAAGCTTCTTCCCTAAAAATACACATGGCGCTGAGTTGCAAGATACGATGCAAGCTTTCTTGGAGCAATATTATGTTTCTCAAAACATGCCGCCTTTAATTATCGTTGGCGTGCCCATTGAGACTGAAGCGCTTGAAGAAGTCTTTACTCAGCAAGCTGGCCGCAAAGTGAAGATTAATATCAACGCGATTGGCGATAAGCGTGTATGGCTGAAAATGGCTGAGACTAATGCTGATTTGGCATTGCAACAACGTGCCGCGCAGCATTCAAATCAACAAGCAAGGCTTAACGCTTTGCGTGAGGCTTTGGATTTGAGTGAGACGACTGAACGGATTGAGTGTTTTGATATTAGTCATACTATGGGAGAGGCTACGGTTGCTTCTTGTGTGGTGTTTGATAAAGGGCAGATGCAGAACTCCGAATATCGTCGATATAATATTACGGGGATTACCCCTGGTGATGATTACGCGGCGATGCGTGATGCGCTTACCAGACGATATAAGAAAGTAGCGGCGGGTGAGGGTAAATTGCCCGATTTAGTATTTATTGATGGTGGCAAGGGCCAGCTAGGCGTTGCAGTGGAAGTGATGCAGGAAGTTGGCTTACCTGATATTCTTCTAGTTGGCATTGCGAAAGGTGAAGAGCGAAAGCCTGGCTTAGAACAAATGTTCTTTCCAAATCGTGATACGCCGATAGGACTTAAGAAAGACAACCCAGGCTTGCATTTGCTTCAACAGATTCGAGATGAAGCTCATCGATTTGCCATTACAGGACATCGCGCAAGGCGCGGTAAAGCTCGTATGCATTCTTCTTTAGAAGATATCGAGGGTATAGGCGCAAAACGACGTAAAGCCTTGCTAGTGCGTTTTGGTGGTTTGGATGGTGTTAAGAATGCGAGTGTTGATGAGCTTGTACAAGTGGAAGGTATTAGCCAAATGTTGGCAGAGAAAATTTATCAGGAGCTACACTAAATGCAGTGGAACATACCAAACAGTCTGACCGTACTCCGCATATTATTTATTCCATTTTTCGTGTCGCTTTATTATTTTGATTCTGGTCTTACCCCACATCAGGTCAATGTTTTAGCAACCGCCATATTTGGTTTAGCTGCAGCTACAGATTGGTTGGATGGTTATTTTGCTCGAAAGCTTAATCAAACTTCAGCTTTCGGTGCATTTCTTGATCCGGTCGCGGATAAGTTGATGGTCACTGCTGCACTCATTATGTTGGTTGAATTTGGTCGCGTGGGAGCCTTGATCGCTTTTATTATTATTGGTCGTGAAATTGCAATCAGTGCATTGCGTGAATGGATGGCTGGAATCGGACAGGGTGGTAGTGTTGCAGTTGCAATGATTGGTAAGATCAAAACAGTTGCACAAATGGTTGCGATCTTATTTTTACTTTACTCTGATCCAATTGGTGTAATTAACATAAAATTAATTGGCCAGCTTTTAATCTTGATCGCTGCATTTTTAACATTGCTGTCAATGGCTTACTACTTGAAGGCCGCATGGCCGCAAATGAAAGCGAAATAAAACCTTCATAATAAGGTGATTTGTGGCTTGACACAGGCTGGAAAATCCTTAAAATGCTGGCTTCTTTACGCGGGAATAGCTCAGTTGGTAGAGCGCAACCTTGCCAAGGTTGAGGTCGCGAGTTCGAGACTCGTTTCCCGCTCCAAATATTAAAAAAGGGAAAGCATATCGCTTTCCCTTTTTTAGCTTAATACTCATGATTGAGTGTATGGCGCGATAGCAAAGCGGTTATGCCGCGGCCTGCAAAGCCGTTTAGGCCGGTTCGACTCCGGCTCGCGCCTCCAAGTATTTGGAAATTTTGTAAGTGTTTTTGCGTAATTGCATTACAACAGTTAAAATACGCACCGCTTTAGCCCGGGTGGTGAAATTGGTAGACACAAGAGACTTAAAATCTCTCGCGCGTAAGCGTGTGCCGGTTCGACTCCGGCCCCGGGCACCATGAAAAATAAAAAAGGCAGCCTAGGCTGCCTTTTTTATTATCTAAATTTTACTTAAGTGCTTTTAGCACCTTGTCGGTAATATCAACACGTGGGCCAATGTAGCCGCCTGTATTGTATAGAATAAGGTCGAAGCCTTCAGTTTGTCCTAAAGAAGTTACTGCTGCATTAACGTTATTCTGGAAGTTGTTGAGTTCTTCTCTTTTTCTAATCTCAAAATCTTCATGTTGTTTAGTTTTTTTACGATCTAAATCAATTTTTTGTCTATCCAGTTCTTGACGTTTTGCTACCAGATCTTTTTGTGCCATTTTTGGCGCTTCTTTTTCAAGTGCAATTTCTTTTTCGATAATTTGGCTTCTAATTTTTTCTAGTTCTGCAGTGCGCGGCTTAAATTCAGCGACCAATTTTTTACCGATGTCTAAGGACTGTTGAGATTGCATGATAGATTTCATTTGCACATAGCCGACCTTAGTTGCGAACGCATTTGTACTCGCAAGAATAGTTAAAATAACGGCAATTGCAATTTTTGAGAAAACGCTCAAGCAAATCTCCTTCTTTAATTTCGCCAACACACGCTATTATAAGCGTAATTTTCCTAATGAGCGATTCTATTAAAATGAATAGAGCTGTTTTAAGTACCAAAAAAATATTGTTTTTGAGCTTAATTTTATTACTTGGCGCATGTGCTACAAATACGCCAGCTGTTCAAGGAAAAAAAGTACCTGAGCAGAAAGATAGTAATTCATTAAGTCAATTTGTTAAGGCTGATGTGGATCGCATGGCTGATGTTGAGATGCGAGAAAATACCCAAAGTCTTCGTTTGCTAATGACTAAATTATATAAACGTAATCCCGCAGAACTTAAAAAAAGCACCTCTGGCACGGTTGATGAAATGGTTGCTTGGGTATTTGAAGGCAATCATCAATGGAAATTTGAAGCGATTAGTGGTGTTAAAGATTTAGATGCAATGTACTTGGCTTTCAAGCCGGAATATTCAGGGGATCGCGTGCTGCCTTTTATCATTGGTATTCAAACGATGTTAATTAAATCAAGAGGCGATAAGACAGAATTCTTTATGCTGGATAGCATAGACCCTCAAAAAGTTTATAACTCAGCAAGAAACATAGAGATAGCCGTTTGGAAACTATCTAATACGCGTGATGAGAATGGTCGTTTGTATTTTGTGACGAATGAAGTAGCAGGTAAGGAGCCTAATTTATCATTCGAGCGTGAGTTTGGAAAAATGGTAGGCCGTATTGATTTGTATGCATTGACTTTGGCCGAGAAAAATCAACGTGCAATTACGCGATTCACTCAGGGATTTGCTGGTAAGTTGTTCATCCCTTTTTAGTACTAAAGTTAACTGCTTAATCGCTTATAATAAGCGCCCTTAAACACATGCCCCCGTAGCTCAGTGGATAGAGCATCCCCCTCCTAAGGGGAGGGTCACACGTTCGATTCGTGTCGGGGGCACCACTTAATTTTTCTTACTTTCCAGCTCCTCCCATCGAGCTAACGCATTTATTAAAGCGTCGTCTAACTCGGTCAGCTTAATTTGGAGTGCGGTCGCTTTTTCTAAATCTGTTTTGTAAATCTCAGGATCTGCCAGCGTTGCATTAATGGCTGCCTGTTCAATTTCTAAAGCTTCAATTTTCTCTGGTAACTGATCTAATTCAAGTTGTTCTTTGTAGCTTAGTTTTGTTTTTGTGGGAGCGCTTGTCGCTGCAGGTTTAGGTGTCTCTATTTTTACTTTTGGCGCGCTTGCTGCTTCTTTTGTGCGTTGTTCAGTAAAGCGTAACCAATCGTCGTAGCCGCCACCAAATTCCGTGAGTTGGCCGTTGTCTTCAAACGCAATCACTTGTGTCACTGTGTTTTCTAAGAATGCTCGATCGTGGCTCACTAAGAATAAAGTGCCCGGGAAATCTTGCAATAGGCTTTCGAGTAATTCTAGCGTATCGATATCGAGGTCATTGGTGGGCTCATCAAGCACTAACACGTTGGAAGGACGTGCGAATAAGCGGGCTAGCAGCAAACGATTGCGTTCGCCACCTGATAACGATTTAACTGGTGAGCGTGAGCGTTGCGGTGGGAATAAAAAGTCCTCTAGATAGCTGATGACGTGTTTTCGTTCATTTCCAATTTCTACGAAATCAGATCCTGGGCTGATTGTGTCAGCCAGTGTTGCTTCCTCGTCCAAGGCTTCGCGCATTTGATCAAAGTAGGCCACATTCATATTGGTACCACGTTGTATGGTGCCGCTATCCGCTTCAAGCTCACCTAAGATGAGTTTGAGTAATGTAGATTTGCCCACGCCGTTTGGACCAAGTAAGCCAATGCGGTCGCCACGTAAGATACGTGTGCTGAAGCCATTAATCAGCGTGCGCTCGCCGTAAGCTTTGACGACATTATCTAGCTCGGCCACTAATTTCCCTGAGCGTTCGCCAGCATCCAGTGAAAGTTTTACATTGCCTTGACGCTCACGTCTTGCTGCACGCTCTAGGCGTAGTTTTTCTAACTGACGCACACGGCCTTCGTTACGGGTGCGACGTGCTTTAATGCCTTGGCGTATCCATACCTCTTCTTGAGCGAGGACTTTATCAAATTTCGCAGCATGCGTTGCCTCAATTGCGAGTAATTCTTCTTTTTTGATTTGATAGTTCTCGTAATTGCCCACAAAATCCGTTAAATTGCCGCGATCTAGCTCAACAATGCGTGTTGCTAAACGATTAAGGAATCGTCTGTCATGGGTAATGAATAAAACGCCACCATTGAAATTGAGTAGTAATTCTTCAAGCCACTGTATGGCTTCTAAATCCAAATGGTTGGTTGGCTCGTCCAATAATAACACTTCTGGATCTGCCACCAATGCACGACCTAAAGCCACACGTTTACGCCAGCCACCTGAAAGTGAATCTACCTTGGTATCTGCATCTAGGCTTAGTCGGCTTAAAACCGTTTCCACTTTCGCTTGCATGCCCCAGCCGTCTTTTGCATCTAACTCGTGTTGTAGCGCTTGCATCTTTTCCATCAGCGCATCGATGTCAGCATCGGCTGAACCCATGCTGTGAGTCACTGCATGATAATCCACCAATACTTGTTGCATATCACCCAAGCCTTCAGCAACCGCTTCATAAACCGTATGTCCAGTTTTAAGCACAGGCTCTTGTGGCACGTAAACAATACGAACTGAAGTGGCGCGCCATACATTACCGTCATCTAATTTGGTTTCACCAGCAATGACTCTAAGTAAGCTCGATTTACCAGCACCATTTCTGCCGATTAAGCCAACACGTTCACCAGGATCGAGCTGAAAAGAAGCTTTGTCGAGCAGAGGGTGATGGCCAAAAGCAAGTGAGGCGTTATCGAGTGTAATGTGAGGCATGAATACTTTCTAATGAATGTTAGCTTTGGCCTAGCATTGCGCGAATTTGCGCCATGCGTTCTTTGCCGTGTTCTTTGCTGGCAGCAGGGTCAGCATTGGTGTTGCCAAAATGGCGAATATCATCTGAAGGTAATTCTTCAATAAATCGACTAGCTTCACAAATTTCTGTCTCGCCAGCGCGTTTACGTTTTTTACACCAAGAGATATTGAGGGATTTTTGGGCACGCGTAATGCCAACATACATTAAGCGTCGTTCTTCTTCGATTTTATCGTTATCCACGCTCTCACGATGAGGCAAGATGCCTTCTTCAACGCCGATTAAAAATACATGGCCAAATTCCAAACCTTTGGCCGCGTGAAGTGTTGATAACTTAACCGCGTCAGGCTCACCATCTTCGCGACCTTCTAGCATGCTCATGAGTGCAACCATTTGCGTTAAGCTCAGAAGATCTCGTGGTTCACCCTCACCATTATCCTCCCCTTTTTTGCCTAACCATGTCACAAACTCCAATACGTTTTTCCATTTGGATTCTGCTGCGTGTGGTTCTTCAATGTCATACAAAAAGGCTTCGTATTGAATTGCTGTGAGTAAGTCATTCAGCACTTCATTGGCAGGATCTTTTGTTGCGCGCTCTTGTAAGCGATTAATGAATTGGCAGAAAGTAAGTAAATCATCTAGCTGACGACCGCCAACTTCGCGTTGAAAATCGCCCTCAAACGCGGCTGCAAACAAAGACATTTTATGCAGACTAGCATATTCGCCAAGTCGCTCTAGCGTGGTGTTGCCTATGCCTTTTTTAGGCGTAGTGGCTGCACGAATGAAAGCAGGATCGTCATCTTCATTGGCGATTAGACGCAAGTAACTGACTAAATCTTTAATCTCAGCTTTATCAAAAAATGATTGACCGCCTGAGATGGTGTAAGGAATTTTATGATTGCGAAGATGCTGTTCAAAAATACGTGCCTGATGGTTGCCACGATACAAGATTGCATAATCTGCGTAAGTCGTTCGATGCTCGAATTTATGCGCCATCAGCTTCATTACAACAGACTCGGCTTCGTGTTCTTCATCTTTAGCTGCGCTAACTTGAATCAAGTCGCCTGTGCCTAATTCACTCCATAGTTTCTTATCAAACAATTTAGGGTTGTTAGAAATCACCTGATTGGCTGCGCGCAGAATACGGACGGTAGAACGATAATTTTGTTCTAGTTTGATGACTTTTAAACGTGAGAAATCTTCAGTGAGTTGGCGTAAGTTTTCAACATCAGCTCCGCGCCAGCCGTAAATCGCTTGGTCGTCATCACCCACAGCGGTGAAGTAACCTTGAGCCCCGGTCAGTAGTTTGACTAATTTGTACTGGCAAGTATTGGTATCTTGGTATTCATCAATCAGTAAATATTTGAGCTTGTGTTGCCATTTATTAAGCACTTCTGGATGTTGTTCAAATAACTCCACAGGCAGTTTAATCAAGTCATCAAAATCAACGGCTTGGTAGGCTTTAAGTGTTTGTTGATAGATTTGGTAAACCTTAGCAGCAGCTACAGTTAAGTCTTCATCTGCCGTTGCTTTTGCTTGATCGGGTGTTAAAAACGCATTCTTCCAGGCTGAAATTTGCCACTGTGTTTTGCGCAAAAGTTGTTTGTCAGTAGTGGCTAAAATATCTGAAAGAATCTTGAAGCTATCTGAGGAATCTAAAATCGAGAATTGTTTTTTATAACCTAACACTTCGGCTTCTTGACGCAAAATCTGCATGCCTAGTGAATGGAAAGTCGCAATCGTTAAGCCTTTGATGTTGGTGCCTGATAGTAATTGACTGACACGCTCCTGCATCTCACGCGCGGCTTTATTGGTAAAGGTAATCGCTGCGATTTCTTTAGGTGAATAGCCACACTCTTGGATGAGATAAGCAATTTTCTGGGTAATCACGCGTGTCTTACCACTGCCTGCGCCAGCAAGCACAAGCAGAGGGCCATCTAGGTATTTCACGGCTTCGCGTTGTGGCGCGTTAAGGGTATTTAACATGCGGAATTGTTTTTGATCAGTGTTGATTAAAAGCTAGCGCGCAATTTTATCTTTTAAGGCTAACATTAGCTATCAAATCGTGGCATAGTTTGCGCCATGCAAAATGAAGATTTTATAAAAGCCTGTCAGCATCCCGATTTTTTGTTGAAGCAGTCACAATTATTGGTGACCAGTTATCATCATTGGACAGGTTTAAACCTTCTAGAAACATCTAGTATTGAACTTGTTCAGTCTTTGCAAAACGCACCATACGCTGTTGCCTCGCATAATGCAGATGCTGATCCTTTGTTTAATTACGCTAATCAACAAGCATTGCAGTTATTTGGTATGCAAGCTGAGGATATGCTTGCTTTGCCATCGCGTTATTCTGCAGAGACTATGCTAAGAGAAGCGCGTGCTGAATTTTTACATCAAGTGGCAACGCATGGCTATATTGATAATTATTCTGGCGTGAGGATTGCTAAAGATGGTTCTCGTTTTTTAATTGAGCAAGCAACGGTTTGGAATGTGATTGATATAAAAACGAAAGAACACTTCGGTCAGGCTGTCATTATTAAAGCGTGGAAAGCGCTTTAATTTATTAGGAATATCATGAGATCAACTAAGGCAAGTAGTGCAGTAGAGCGTTTGAATAAACGCGGTGAACAAAACTACTCAATGGGCACCAATGGCAAAGGCTTATTTTGGCTCTCACAACCAAGCGAACAAGGCGCGTCAACTCGGCTTTGTGAGCCTATGGTCATGGATGAGTTTGTGAGCTTTGTAAATGCTTATGGCCCGCAAATCCCCAAGCGTGTGAGTAAACTCGATATTGAGTTCAGTAAGCAACTCGTCAAGAAATAAAGACTACTCTTGAGGTGGCTCTTCTTCTATAGCCGCATCAGCCGGTTTTGCAACGAGAGCTTCTATCATCGCCTTTCTGCTTAATGGTGTTTCTAAACTAATTCTACCAATGGTGCCTGCGCGATATTCCGTCAGGAAAGTCACTGCAGTTTTTTCCATATCCCATTCGCCAGCTTTTAGTTTGTAAGAGCGGCGTTTAGCAATGTGCTCAAGTAAATCAATGCCGTCCATTTGGCTCACATCAGCTTTGTAGCGTGTGGCTAATAAGTCTGGATAACGCTTTAATAAGTTATCCGCTAGAAATATCGCGACGTCTTCATCAATCACCGCATTACGACCAATCGCATGACTAGCTGCGAGCATGTAACCATCTGACTCGTATTGAATCTTAGGCCACATCATGCCTGGTGTATCAGTAATACTCATGAGCGGGCTAAGCTCAAAGCGTTGTTGTGATTTTGTGACAGCTGGTTCATCGCCCACTTTAGCGACCCGGCGATTGAGCAATGCGTTCATAAAAGTTGATTTGCCAACGTTAGGAATGCCCATAATCATCATACGAAGCGGTTTGATCGGTGAGTCTCTATGTGGCGCAAGTGCCGCACATAGTTTAGGAATCTTAGCGGCATCCCCAGGTTTTTTGCAGGAGATGGCGACCGCTTTAACATTAGGCTGTTTGTTGTAGTAATTAAGCCAAGCTTGCGTGACGGCAGGGTCAGCCAAATCAGATTTGTTCAGAATTTTTAATTGAGGGCGTTGGCGAAACAAACGCATTTCATCAATCATTGGGTTATGGCTTGCTTCAGGCACGCGCGCATCCAGCACCTCAATGACAACGTCGGTAAACTCCATTGTCTCTTCGGCTTTTTTGCGTGCTTGGGTCATGTGACCCGGGTACCATTGAATTGCCATTGAATTTCTCTATCACTTTAATGGGTGGCATTCTAACATTTCAGGCAGCACCGCGTTTTATTATTCAAGCACGTGCTTCATCAGTTAAAATGTGCGCATGACTTTAATCCCCGAAATTAAGCCGCAACAATCCATTGAATTGCTCAAGGCGCTACATATTCTGACGCGCGAAGGTAAGCTCAATCAAGATACGCGTCGCAAACTTAAGCAGGTTTACCATCTTTATCACTTTATTGAGCCTTTGCTGAATGAAATCATGGCTGAGAATGATAATCCGGTGCTCGTAGATCACGGTGCAGGTAAGTCTTATTTGGGTTTTATTCTTTATGATTTATTCATGAAAGAGCAGTCAGGAGCGCGTGTTGTAGGGATAGAAACGCGTGCCGAGTTAGTACAAAAATCAAAAGAACTTGCCGAGCAATTGCATTTTGATCGGATGGATTTTCATCACTTGAGCGTTGAAGAGTCGATGACTTCGGATTTGTTACCAGCGAAAGTCGATATTGTGACTGCGCTTCATGCATGTAATACCGCGACTGATGATGCCATTCGTTTTGGCTTGCAAAAGAATGCCAAGTTTATGGTTTTGGTGCCTTGCTGTCAGGCAGAAGTTGCAGAAGTATTGCGTAAACATAAAAACGAATCTTTTGGAAAAACGCCTTTGTCTGAAATTTGGCGCCACCCAATTCATACCCGTGAATTTGGCAGCCAAATAACCAACGTACTGCGTTGTTTGCAATTAGAAGCGCATGGCTATCAAGTGACAGTGACTGAGTTAGTGGGTTGGGAACATTCCATGAAAAACGAACTCATTATTGCGCGTTACACCAATAGTCCACGGAAAAATGCACAAACACGATTGCTAGAAATCTTAGAAACACTCAACCTGAATGAGCTGCAAACACGCTTTGCGTAAGTGAGTGTTTTTCATCGCATGAATACAGCCCTTAACTCTATTACTCAACTTAATGCTGCGCTAGCCACCTGTATGTTGGCGGATCGTCATGGTTTGCGTCGAAAAATCCGTGAAGTGGCTGATTTACAAAAAGCGGCTGATAGCAAATCGACTGAAAAAGCAGATAGATTACTCGCTGAAATTGTTCGCAAGATTTCCAGCTCACATCAGAAATATCAAGCCAGATTAAACGCACTTCCAAAGCCGGAATATGAATTGGATTTGCCTGTCACTGCGCGCAAGGATGAAATCAAAGTGGCGATTGCAAAACACCAAGTCGTCATCGTCTGCGGCGAAACGGGTTCGGGTAAAACAACGCAATTGCCTAAAATTTGTCTTGAATTAGGTCGCGGCGTGAGTGGTTTGATTGGCCATACACAGCCACGTCGTATCGCTGCGCGTTCTGTGGCGAGTCGTATTGCACAAGAACTTAAATCTCCACTAGGTGAAGTGGTTGGCTATAAAGTCCGCTTTAATGACAAGCTTTCAGAGTCCAGCTACGTTAAGTTGATGACAGATGGTATTTTGCTGGCTGAAACGCAAGGCGATCATTTTTTAAATGCGTATGACACCATCATTATCGATGAGGCGCACGAGCGCAGTTTAAATATTGATTTTTTACTCGGCTACCTCAAGCAATTATTAGTTAAACGTCCTGATTTAAAAGTGATTGTCACTTCAGCCACCATTGATGCGGACCGCTTTTCAAAACACTTTAATGGTGCTCCTGTCATTGAAGTGTCAGGCCGTACTTATCCAGTTGAAATTCGTTATCGTCCATTAGGTAAAGCCGGATACACCGCACAAACCGTTGAAGAAGATTTGGGCGAAGACGATGAAACGCTTTATGGCATTAAGCGTAAAGGTAAAACTGAAGCACGTTGGTTAGAAGAAGATGATGCTGAAGAGGCGATTGAAGAAGCGATTTTAGATGCGGCCGATGATTTATTGCGTCAGGGAGATGGTGATATTTTAGTGTTCCTGCCAGGCGAGCGCGAAATTAGAGATACCGCAGATCACTTAAGAAAATACCAAGGTCGCTCAGCCAAACTCAGAAACATCGAAGTGTTGCCATTGTTCGCAAGACTTTCTATTGAAGACCAACAAAAAATCTTTCGCACCTCTGGCACACGTCGCATTGTATTAGCGACTAACGTTGCTGAAACTTCACTAACTGTTCCTGGTATTAAATACGTGATTGACGCTGGCTTGGCGCGTGTTAATCGATACAGCAGTCGCGCTAAAGTTGAGCAGTTGCAGATTGAAAAGATTAGCCAAGCAGCGGCTAAGCAACGTGCTGGACGTTGCGGTCGTGTCTCTAACGGTATTTGTGTTCGTTTATACGATGAGCAGGACTTTAATAACCGCCCTGAGTTTACCGATCCGGAAATTCTTCGTAGCTCTCTTGCATCCGTTATTTTACGCATGGCCGCTTTGCGTTTGGGTGATATTAGTTTATTCCCGTTCATTGAGGCGCCTTCGTCACGTTTGATTGCCGATGGCTATTTGTTATTACAAGAGCTTGGCGCGGTCGATGCTAATCGTGAGATTACTGAATTAGGTAAACAGCTTGCACGCTTACCTTTGGATCCGCGTGTTGGACGGATGATTTTGGCGGCGAAACAAGAGGGCGTCTTGCGTGAGATCTTGATTATCGCCAGCGCGCTTAGCATACAAGACCCACGTGAAAGACCAATGGATAAGCGTGAAGCGGCAGATCAAGCCCATGCGAAATTTGCTGACGAGCGTTCTGATTTCTTGGGCTATCTCAAGCTGTGGAATTTTTATGATGAAGCACTTAAAACTAAAAAATCTAACAAGGATTTATTAGGTAAATGCCATCAAAATTTCCTCTCATTTTTACGTTTAAAAGAATGGCGTGAGCTACACGGACAAATTCGTGAAATCGCTGAAGAGTTGGATTTAAAACCGAATGAGCAGGAAGCGGATTTAGATAAAAATTACGATCAAATTCATCGCGCACTATTGTCTGGCTTGCTTGGAAATATTGGCTTTAAAGATGGTGAGGCTGATACTTATTTAGGCGCACGTGGTATTCGATTTACCATTGCACCTGGTTCGGCACTTAAGAAAACACGACCTAAATGGGTTATTGCTTCTGAACTCATTGAGACCAGTAAGCTTTATGCGCGCGGTGTTGCCAAAATAGATCCTGATTGGATAGAGCCCCTTGCGCGCAATCTTACCCAAAGTCAGTATAGCGATCCGCGTTGGGACAGAAAGCTTGCGCAAGTGTCGGCATGGGAGCGTGTGAGCTTGTATGGTTTAACCATTATTCCAAAGCGCCGTGTGCATTATGGCCCGATCGACCCTAAAGAATCCCGTGAGATCTTTATTCGTGAAGCCTTGGCGAATATGGAGTTTGATACGCGTGCAACTTTCTTTGAAGCTAATCGTCATTTAATTGCTCAAATCGAAGAGCTAGAACATAAAGCACGTCGTCAGGATGTGCTGGTGGATGAACATACTTTGTTCGCGTTTTACGACAACATTATTCCGCAGGGAATATTCAACGGCGCAAGTTTTGAAACCTGGCGCAAAGACGCTGAAGCAAAAGTGCCTCGCTTACTTTATCTCACCAAAGACGCCTTGATGCGCCACGGTGCGGCAGGCGTGACGGAAGCACAATTCCCAGAAACTTTTATGATGGATGGCGTGACCTTACCGCTTAAATATCGTTTTGAACCAGGACATCCTTTAGATGGCGTGACCGCAACTATTCCGCTGGCTTTGCTTAATCAGCTTAATCCAACGCAGGCTGAATGGTTGGTGCCAGGCATGGTGCGAGAAAAGATTACAGGGCTTATTAAAGCGTTACCAAAAGCCCTGCGTCGTGTTTGTGTGCCAGTACCAGATTTTGTGACTGGATTTTTAGAGCAGGCACAACACGATAAAGCCTTGATGCCAGCGCTTGCAGAATACATCCAGAAACAAACGAGCCTGAAATTGACTGTGACTGATTTTGATTTAAGTGCCGTCACTGAGCATTTAATGATGAACTTTAGTGTGGTGGATGAAAAAGGTCGTGAGCTAGGCATGGGGCGCGACTGGAATGCGCTTAAGGCGCAACTTGGCAGTGCAGCTCAGCTGACCTTTAGAAGCAATTCACCTAGCATTGAAAAAACAGGCCTTAAACAATGGGACTTTGGCGACTTACCTAAGACCCTCACTTTTAGTAAAGACGGCCATCAACTGACAGGTTATCCAGCGCTAGAAGACAATAAAGATAACGTGGCAGTGAAGTTGTTTGATACTGAAACCATGGCGCAAAAAGCACACCGTATGGGCGTTTGTAGGCTGATGCGCTTTGAGCTAAAAGAACAAATGAAGCAGCTAGAAAAAGGCCTGCCGCAATTTAATCAATACGCACTGTTATTACGTAATCTCATTTCACCAGATGATTTACGTGAGGAAATGTTATTAGCCATTAGTGAACGTGCGTTTATTGGCGAAGATGATTTACCTCGCACCAACGCTGAGTTTATGAATCTCAAGCAACGTGCACGGACTAGGTTGCCTGCAGTGGTGGATGCCAGCTCAAGATTAGCAACGAATGTCGCACAAGAGTATCAAGCACTCACACAAAAACTGAATAGCCTGCCAAGTAATATGGCACGGATTAAAAAAGAAATTGAAGAGCAGTTAGCAATGCTATTGCCTAAGCGATTCTTTAGCCAAACGCCATGGGAGCGTTTGCAGCATTTACCTCGCTATATAAAAGCAATGAAGTTAAGGCTGGATAAATATCCAAGTAGTATTGATCGAGATGCAAAAAGTGCTCAAAACGTACAAATGGTTTGGCAGCGCTGGCAAGATAAAGTCAGTAATTTACGCAAAGCCAATGCTGAGGTAGGTGAAGGTTTAGCTGATTACCGATGGCTCATCGAGGAGCTGCGTGTGTCTTTATTCGCGCAAGAGTTGAAAACGCCATTCCCTGTTTCAGTGAAACGACTAGATAAGATCTGGGATGATTTGAGAGATTAAATCCGCATCATTTCGTTTCTAATACCTGCTTCATCCAATCCTTGACCAATTAAAACCAGCCGAGAAATCGGCTGTTCTTCATTCCAGCCTTCGAGTGGTGTAGGTGTGTAAAGTGTTTGATGGACGGCATGAATGGCAATCGGGTCAGGTTGGTCATCGGCATGAATAATGCCTTTAAGTCTTAGCAATTGATCACCATGGTGCGTGCACAACCATTCAAGCTTAGGCTCTAGTTGTTCATAGCTGAGTGGCATGGGTAATGTAATGGTGAAGCTTGAAATCTCGCCATCATGACTAGTTGGCATCAGGCCTTTTGTTTTTCGCGTGGGCGCGCGTAGCCATTTGGTTGGCTGCGCTTGCTGTGTTTTATTGTCAAACAAGCCAATGTCAATAATGAGCGCAGGATCAATTTCACCTTGCGTCACTTGATGTTGTGCCGCCCCAGCGTTGAGTGCGCTGAGCGTTGTTTGTAATGTTTGTATTTGCGCCTCAGTCGCTAAATCTGATTTTGTTATCAGTAATACATCGGCAACCGCGGCTTGTTTTTGCGCTTCGCTGTGATCGTTTATTTGATTAATGCCGTATACGCTGTCGATGGTCACAACCACGGCATCTAGTCGGTAAGTTGAACTGATGACAGGTTCATTCAACAGGCTGCCCATAATTGGGCCAGGATCTGCCATTCCGGTTGTTTCGATAATTAAACGTTTGAACTCTGGAATTGCGCCAAGTGCACGCTTAAAAAATAAATCTCTAAGCGTGTCTGCCATTTCATTTGTGAGTGTGCAGCATAGGCAGCCTGATTCCAGTAAAACAGTATTGTCGGCGATGTGCTGGCTTTCTACGGTGCGATCTAAATGCTTGGCCAGAATGTCGTCTAAGCCTGTGCTGCCAAGTTCGTTGATGATGACGGCAGTGTCTTTCATCCCTTCGTTTCTCAACAACTTATTGAGCAGAGTGGTTTTTCCACTTCCTAAAAAGCCGGTTAGGAGCGTTATTGGAATTCGGTTGTCCATGAATTAAAGTCGTTGTCTTGCAAATAAAGTGACATCTTAGCTGTGTTATCTCAGGCGAGGAACCGAAACCCCTGTAAAATGTGCGAATTAAATTTTGATAGCAATGTGATCGCTCAGTAATGAATGTATTTTTTGAAGAAGATGGCGGGTTTAAGGTTGCGTCAGTCATGTCGGAAACGGCAGGGGCTTTGCAAGTGGAATCCGTCAGCGGTAAGCGATCTAAAATTAAAGCGGCGAATGTACTTTTGCGCTTTGAAGGTGCTTTGGCAAGTTTTATGGATGCTGCCAATGCAGAAGCTGAAAACTTAGAAGTCCCATTTTTGTGGGAGTGTTGTGGGGAGCCCGAGTTTGGGTTCGAAGAGCTTGCTCAGGAATATTACGGCAAAGCGCCTACTTCAATCGAATCGGCTGCCGTTGCTATGCGCTTGCATAGCGCCCCTGTTTATTTTTACCGCAAAGGTAAAGGTCGTTATAAAGCTGCCCCACCAGATACATTGAAAGCAGCGTTAGCTGCGCTTGAGAAAAAGCGCGTTCAGGCTGAGAAAATCCAAATCTTTGTTGAGCAACTTAAAGCCAAGCAAATGCCAGAAGAAATGGCGCTTAAGCTGGATATGTTGTTATACGAGCCTGATAAAAACAGCATGGAATGGAAGGCGCTTGAGCAGGCCTCTGCTGAGTTGCATGTGAACCCTGTTCAAGTCATTTCTTATGCAGGTGGTATT
>JACCDL010097440.1_pt1 | contig 18395 bp, 25 predicted proteins | sample 7441931 | NCBI WGS metagenome assembly JACCDL01 (sample SAMN15323437, study PRJNA562643) | freshwater metagenome | isolation source: river surface water | place: USA:Blue River Watershed | collected 2017-08-16 | reverse complement strand
CACTTGCATATTGAATAAGGCTTTCTCTTAATGAAGTATCAGTATAATATCCCAATACATCTCCTATATAAGATGCCATTTCAATGAACATCATACCAGGTGATGTTTCATTAAAATCATTGTATGAGTTTGGGAAATAGGTTTTAGCATATTCAACCAGATTATCTCTGAATGAATCAAAATCCTTACCTAAGTAGGATATATCTCTACTATTTCTACCAATTTTTTTATTTGTTACTTTAAATGCCATTATTCTACTACATTAAATGTTATTGATTCTAAATTTTGTTGCCCCATAACTCTAAATGATAACGAAACTACAAAAGAATATCTATCTCTATTAGTATTTGATTGATCAACTAATATCTCTTCAATAGATATAAACGGCATCCATTCTGCCACCGAAGATTCAATAGAACTTTGTATTTCCAATTCCAATGCATCGGTATTTTGATTAAAAAGAGAATCATATAATGATGTACCAAATGTAGGATGCATCAATCTCTCTCCCTTTCTAGTCAAAAGTAGATTTTTTAAATTAGATTTAATTTGGTCAATAGTTTGGAACGATTGGTTAAAATACCCAGTAGTACCCCTTTGTAAAGGAAGTGTTACCCCAATAGCTACTCTATCTTTTTCGGGTAAATCTTTAACTAACTTAGGTCCAACTAATATTGCCATTATCTATTTTTATCTTTACTTGCTGCTAAAACTTTTGCACTTCTTGCAATTGCTTTATCTATTAACTCATTTCCAGTTGATACTGAATCCATTGGTGATTGCATACCCATCTGAGGATTACCATAACCTATCATATCAGGTGTAATAGTTCCCCATTCTCCATCAGTTCTAGAGAAATTAGCTCTCATAGAAGTTTCATTTAGAATTTGGTTTAATACTGGATTTTGGGTATATACCTTTTCTTCCGTATGTCTTTCCTCATCTAACATAGATAATGCTCTCTCAAATGGATCTTGTGTTTTTTGAACCATTTGTTTAGGTTGAGGAGTTGTTTTTTTCATTTCAGCTAAGATTTCCTTTCTTACCTGCTCTTTAATCGCCGCGGTTTCTTTCTTAACCTCTTCTTTTACGATGATTTGAATTGCTTTAAAAAGTTTGTTAGTGTCCATAATAATCCTTTTGTAAGTATAAATATTTAGATTTGATATTTGATAAAATATATTTAGTTTCCGAAACTCAACGATGTTGAAGCTCCAGCTTTAGCCATTGCCATTTTTTGTTCATCTGCTATAAATTTCCTAGAATACACATCTACCTTAGATAATCCTTCTTGTACCACAAACCCGCTTGAACTTCTACTTAATAATCTTTCTCCTGCCACCGAGCTCACTACATATAAATTAGCATCCGCTTGAGTCATATTTGGGTCATTTATCCCATTATATTTTCTACCATCTTTTTTAATCATTTTAGGTAGTCTAAGATTCATCAACCAAGCGGCCGCTTTTCCGGATCCATCTGGTGTATTTACCAATTCAGGTTGATTGATAAATCGTTTATCTCCGTATCCTGCTAAAGAAGCTGCTTCATATCCACTACGACCTGTAAGTTGAACTAATCCTCTCCCTCTATATTTCATTGCATCACCAGGTTGAGTATTTCCAAGTCCCATTCCACTATCTTTTCCATATACAACATCCGCAAAAGCACTAACATTTTTCTTTAGTGCAGTTAATTGGTCAGGAGTATATTTAGCAACCCGTTTTCCAAATATAGCATAAATTCTATCGTTATCCGTTGTAGAATAATTTATATTTTCATTTAGATAATTACCACCAGATTCTTTCATAACTGTCGATTTAACTGCTATGATTACTGTTCTACTTGTAATACCACTCTCAATTAGAGCCTTTTCTAAAGCATCCAATCTTTCTTTAACACTTCCACCATCAGCAGCTGCTAAGTTTGTATCATCAGCCGCTGGAGCCGAAGCAGCTGCCGCAGCCGCCGCATCTGCCGCCGCTTTTGCAGCATCTGCTAATAATTGACCTTTAGCCGCTAATTCCGCTGGATCAACTAATCCGGTAAATTTATTTTTAAGAGAGTTAAGATATTCTGGATTTGTACTAAATAAATCCTCATATGCAATTCCTAAATCAACTGGATTACTATTTACCGAAAATCCAGCCCATGGAATAAATCCAGGTGCTAATGTTCCAGGAGGATATAACGATGTTGTTATACAAAATCCCTGTATAGTAGTTAAATGTGCATTTGCCGCTAATATTAACTTATCTATAAATGCATCTACATTATCTAACCCTTCATATGTAAAAGGAAATGATACTTGTAATCCAGGATTTGATACTGAGTTTTGTGTTATAGCAACATTACCAGTTGATCCTGGTGCTGGCATTAATGGAGTGAATAGTTTTTGTAAAGTACCAAATCCCCAATAAGCAATAAATCCGTTTGCAATTCCATTTATAATTGGTAATTGTTCAGTTGATTGGGATTGTTGTAATAATACCAACCTAATTGCATTTTCTAATAATTGAACATTACCAATCTCTACCGGATTTTTATTCATCAAATCACCTGCCGGCGGTGCTTTTACAGTAGCATCATAAGATACTGCAATAACTTTAGCTAGGTCATCTAAAGAAGGTGGCCCAGATTCCATTACTTTTTTTACACTAAATTTGAAATTATCCCACATCTATATTAGAATTGAATCTTTACATTTTGAGATACTACACTATTTAAACTAGCCGCTAATTCTAATAATTTATTTTCTCTAATCGGATCCATTCCAGATGTTGGACCAGCAGGAGTTAATAATCCTCCATTTTTTAAATTTATGATTTCACTTATTAAATCTGCTAATATTTGAGTTAATGCTAGTCCATCTACGGCAGGTTTTAAGTTTTTACTTCCTAAATTTATTTCACCGGAATCACCTATATAAAAGTTAATTTGTTTATCAAATGCTTGAATATCAACATTTCCTTTTGAATTTATGTTGATACCTTTATCAGTATCAATTGTGAATATACCATCCGTTATTACACCATAATTTCCTTTACTCCAAAAAATCATTTCATTTTTTCGAGATGAAAAAACTAATCTATCGGATGTTATGAAACATTGTTCTCCATTATATTTTTTTGGAAATGCTTCAAATGCCACATCATTTGCAGCACCTGAGAAAATGAATTTAGAAGATTTATCGGGTCTTGTTTTGAAGTCAGAACCTCCTAATAAATCAGGAGTACCAGGAACAAAGTTTATGTTATTCTTATCACCACTTGTTAATAAAATAGTAGAACCATCATTATTGATATCCTCTCTTATAGCCATACCTTCAGGCAAAACTGAATTCTTAGCAGATTCTCCATTTCTAATGGTAATAGTAGGAGCAAAATCATTACTCTTATTATTATATCCACTAAAACGAATACTCTGACCGTGTCTGGATTGTATTAAGGTATCTCCTTCAAATATTTTTAATCTATGTATTTTTTGTTTAGAAAAGTAATCACCTAAACTCGCACCACCGATTGCCGCTAATGCACCTCCTAATGATTTAAAATTATTTAAACCTGTGGATGGATTTCCTGCCGTAGCTGCTCCTGCCGGTACTTCTGAATTATTTATTGTTTTATTGAAATTGTATCTTCTATACATAGGTATAGTACCATTGTATATGATATCAACAAATTCATTTACAAGTGGTAAATCAATAAAATGCTCATCATATGGATATGCAATTATAGTGTTGTTCATATTTTTACCAACCGATTCAACCTCAATTGCTCCAGGAAGTATAGTTCTTCCATTGGATTGAGTTCCAAAATCTAAATAAATTTTCTTAACAACACCATGTACAACTCCACTATTACCAGAAGAGTTTTTGGTAGTCTTAGGATTTACTTGATAATCATCTCTAAACGAAAATATTCCCATTATTTTCTTTTTTCTAATTTATCCTGAATTTCTTGTAACTCCAATTCTATATCATCAACCTTTTCTTTTGTATGTTTCTCCATTTCATCAGCAACACTCTTAACTTCTTCTAATAATTGAGCTCTTTCTGCTTCTGATAAGAATCCATCATCAGATGGGCCTTTCATTTCTGCTGCGGTGATTCTTTGTGCAATAGTTGCTAATCTTATAAGTAAATCATCATTCTCTACTGAAAACTTAACCAAATCTTTAATAATAGGTCCAACTTCTGCTATATCTCCTGCATGACGAATTGATTTTTTGAATTCTTCAATCAAATCACCTATCTTTTGTTTCTTACTTCTTTGATTTGTATAAATTTCCTGAAATAAGTCTGATAACTTCTTTTCACCAAATAATACGAAATCTACTGCTGTCTGCTTTGCCATAATAATAAATCTATATAAATAAATACGAAGTTATGAAATATCTAAATTTCGTTCGATATAATACTAATAGGTACAATATCATCCGGTTCATTCATATCAATCATAAGTGTATTCTTATTCTCATATTCACCTTTCAATATATATGTATATATATTTTCTATATTTAAATCTCTATATGATATTATTACATTATGATTATGTTCTATAATAGAATTAACTTCATCACTCATAAACCAACTTCTAACATCGGTAGCCGACATATTTGTAAATTTTTCTATTACATCGGTATAATCTATAATTGTTTTATCTATATCGTTTAAATCTATATTAAAATCAAATAAATGATTATATGTTTTAAACCCTAATGATTCAATAACTTTAATTTGGTCTTCAGATGAAATTAATAATAGAAACGGAACTTTGAATATAAAGTTACGAATTGTTTTTTCAGTTAAGTGAGAATTAAAACCTCTATTATCCATTCCAAAATCTGAAAATGTTTCTATAACAAAGTTCATAAATGATGATTTATAAACAGGTTGAAAATTTAAATCATTTTCATATGATGTATGATTATAAACATCGGTACAATCATAACTTTGCAGTTGGGATAATCTATCACTTATTGTTTTATCACTCAAAACATTTTTATTACCATAATGTCTTTCAGTATTACAGGTTATAAAACATTGATTAAAAAATAAATTTCTTTTTAATAATTCGGATATAACCATTGCTCTTGGTTTTCTGATAGCATTATTAAGAAATGTATATTTTAAAAATCGTTGATTCTTTTCCATCATTCCATTTAATTGTGATTTAACCAAATGGTCTTTTATAGATAAACCTTTGTGCAAACAATTAAATTGATCCAAAAAATGATTAGTAGAATGAAAAAATATATTCTTAGAATCAACTCCATATTTCATAGAGGTTAATAACACATGCTTTGCTCCTCCAAATGAAATTGGTTCAGTCAAATTATATAATACTATTTTTTTATCTCTTAATTGAGTATTAACTTTTAAACTTTCATAGTATGGAACTAATCCCGTTATTGATACAAAAATAAAATCAGCATCAACATCTCTATCAACTAAAGTATAAAATTTTTGGTTGAATAAATGTGAATTTTCTATGAAATGTTTTGTATGTGAATAGAAGTAAAATTTCATAGGTATTTGTATTTAATAAATCTAGCTAACTCCATTGATATCATAGTATAACCCTTTAGATTAGGATGTTGAGTACCTCTTGTATCCCATCTATCTTTATGTTCCCACATTGTATCATCATTATACTGAGATAACCAATCTCTAATAGTTTGTTTTTTATATCCCCAATAATATTCGGATTCAATTAAACCAGTTTTATCATATTCACTACTTAATCCCAAAAACATATCTTCTATACCATCACATAAAACATAATTTATTTTATAGTGTTTAAAAAATTGTTGAAGAAATATAATATAATTTTGATTGACCATTGAATAATATAATTGGTCATATAAGTTGGTTAAATAGAATTTCTTATAATCTTCCATAAAGAAATCATAATATCTATTTTCTGTTTGTGTTGATGTGTAAAATCTTTCAGGAGTTTCCATTAAATGTTTAACACTCCAACTTAACCATTCTCCTTTAGGCCCATGAGGCATAAAAGGTAAATAATCTCTTAGAGATGAACTCCACATTATAACAACTAAATCATTTTTAGTAGTTGTTCCACTTTTAACATCATCTACAATTTGATTGAATATTTTATTATTAGGATTACCACTTATACCATAATTTTCATACGGCATTTTTAATTGGTCTGCTAATAATTTAACCCAACTATTTTCTTTTTGATAAATTATCTTTTCGTGTTTAGAGAGGGTGTCTTCGATTTCTCTATTACAACCCTCTCCAACTGTCCAACTATCTCCGTAAGCAACTAATCTTTTCATTTCTTAGTGATAACATAATTTTCTAAAACCAACATATCTAACCCAATATCCATAAAGGTATCTAAGGCAGTTTGAGGGTCTCTAATCATTGTTTGGTCTTTAACATTAAATGATGTATTCAATACAATAGGAAACCCATTTTTAGTTTCAAGTGATTCCAATAATCCATATATTCTCTTACATTGGTTCTCTTCTAATGTTTGAATTCTAGCAGTACCATCGATATGAGTAATAGCAGGTAGTTTATCTCTAAATTGTTTTCTAACCATTACTATTTGATTCATATATCGAATTTCCTTATCCCATTCAAAATAAGTGTTAGTAGATTCTCTTTTAACAATTGGTGCAAATGGTCTGAATCCTTCTCTTTTCTTAACAATCTTATTTATTCTATTTTTCATTTCCCCATTTGTTGGGTCAGCCAAAATAGAACGATGACCCAATGCTCTAGCTCCCAATTCCAATCTATCTTCAAACCAAGCCACAACTTTACCTTTTGTAATTGCAGTTGAAACCAAATCAATAATTTCTTCATCGGTATGTTTGTTGTATTTTATTTTGTAATTATATTTTCTTAATTCATTTATAATTTCTTTTTCGGAAAATTTAGGCCCTAAATATGGATTTGTATTATCAACTCTTTCTTTAATAGTATCCTTATAAAAAGAATTTAAACACGCTCCAATAGAAGAACCAGCATCAGATGGTGCAGATGGAATCCATACATTTTTAAATCCTGTCTTTTTGGAAATCTTACCATTAGCAGTTCCATTATATGCACACCCACCACTTAACACTAAGTTATCATTCTTAGTTCGTTTATGCAAATCTTTTAATAAACGGAAAAAGTACATTTCATAAATAAATTGAACTGCTGCCGCTAAATCTTTATGTTGTTGTGTAATTTCTTCTTCTGGTAATCGAGGTAAAATACCTAGATGTTCAGTCAATTCATAATTAAACATTTTTTCATCACTCTTATCATAACAAAAGAAATTCATATTCAACGAATATCCTCCTTTTTTCGAAGGATAAATAATTTCTCTAAATTTATGCGCAAATACTCTTGAATCACCATAAGGTGCTAATCCCATTACTTTATATTCTCCTTCATTAGGTTTAAATCCTAAAAAAGCAGTAAATGTTGAGTAAAACATTCCCAATGAGTGAGGGAACTTTGTAGTTTCTAATACATCCCAATTATTTAATCTGCCACCTTTTGCCAAAACTGTGGTATCCCATTCTCCAACACCATCAACTGATAAAATGGCAGCTTCGTTAAAGGGAGATGTTAAATATGCATATCCAATATGAGAATCATGATGAGATGAAAATTTAAGTTTAGCATTAGGAAACATTTTATTCAATAAACTTTTTAATTGAAAAAATTGTTTTACACCTTTTATAGAAAACTTAATAGCATCATTAAATTGTAAATTTTTCAAACACATTGATACAACTCTATGTGTTTTAACTAATGGTTTTTCATAAAAGCAAATTTCATTAATTTCATCTGCTTTAAGATTTGATTCTTTTAAAATCCATTCTATTGATTTATATGGAAATGATGAATCATGCTTTTTCCCACTAAATCTTTCTTCCTCTACTGCTAATAACACCTTTCCTCCCTTTACTAAACAAACGGAAGAATCGTGATAAAAACAACTTATTCCTAAACTAATCATTATTAAAAAAATGTATCTTCTTCTATGGTAATATCACCGGTTGTTAAAAACTCTTCTAATATCTTATCTTGATGAGTTTTCATTATTGAAATGACTTTTGTGATGTAGTGTGTTTTATGACCTGTCATTTCTCTAATTAATAGGTATAAACTCTTTTTGTTGAAATTTTCGATGTAATCTACTCTTCTAAATAATTCTAAAATAGCATCAGCAATTTGAATATCTCTTTTCTTATCGAATACTGAATTTAATTTTTTATCCCAATATTCTAACATAACATTACGGAACTCAATATGATTACTATCAGTTTCGATTGCCAATGTATCTTCAGATGGATTCCAACTTTCTGGCATTGCAGATATTAAATCATTTTGTTTATATCTTTTATAGTTAGAATTATTTAACAAAATTAAATGGTTCAATGCCATTCTGGTAAAATAAGAGAATGCTTTTCCTTTACCTTCCTGAAACATATGAATTTTGGAAATCATTTGAGCAACTACTTCTCTTTTAACATCTGCAGGCCCATCATCGAAATAAGAGAATTTATAAGTGTTCAAAACATTCTCTGCAATTTTTTCAAAAGGGTATTTAATCCTTTCTACATATAAAGTATTTTTTTCTCTTTGGTTTTCAGATTTATTATAAGCAATTATCGCTTCTTCCGTATCCAAAGTGAAGTACATCTTATTCTTCGGTGTCTTCGGTTTTCTCGGCATTATTCTATAATGTTTTTAAAATTTTCAATTTCATTTTTAATTTCAGTAAATACTGAACCTACATCATCATCTTTTTCAAACAATTCTCTACTATCGATATCTCTAATATTTTGTAGTAATTGAGAATAGGCATCTCTCCTATCTCTTATGAATTGTTCATATGTTTCTATTTTATTTAATGCATTATTTAATGCATACACTAATATTCCTATAATGACTAATATTAATGCTAATGAAAGGTATTCTATCATAATCTTTTATTTTAAGCTTCTCCAGGTTGTCCAAAATATGGGAATGATTCTACTTTTTCATTTACCGAATTTTTTATATCGGAATTCATTCTTTTATTTATAATAGAAATTTTTTGATCTATAACAGCCGATAACTCATCTCTATTTAATACATCTTTATCGATTATCAAATCAATCATAGATGCAATCAACACTTCAGCTTCTAATAATCTAGCGTTTAAACCGATTATAGCAGCTGTTTGTTGTTCTATTATTTCCTTTTGAGTTTGTTTGGCCATATTACATCATTATATATCCCTTATCTATGTACTTTTGGATATGTTTGTATTTTATTTGTTCAATCATCCCTTGAGGTGATTTCGCCATAACTAATTGATTTCTTTCGAAATTAACATTTTTTCTAATAGGTAAATTTATATTTCTATCAGCAATTGTAATACCATCCAACAAATCAATCATTTGTTGAGCAAAGATACATTCATCCAATCCTTGTTTATTATCTTCACCATCTCCTGTAAATGAAACCAATCCTAAATTATCACATTGAACATAGATTGATACAGCTCTCGGTACAATTCTAGATTTATTAACATTATCAAACTCAGATATTTCTTGAGAATTAATAGTTTGATTCGAATATTGAGTTATAACCGGATTGATTAATAAGATAGGAGTTTCAGAATTTAGATAAAAAGCTCTGAAGGGTAAATCTAATCCTTGTGTAGAAATTGCATATAAATTTTTTCTATTACAATGAGTAGATAAAACTTTTTTTAAATTTTCTTCATCTTCCGAAGTAAATGTTGTTGGTTCTATTTTTTTTAATTTCATATTATTATACATTTTATCAAATGTATGAATTATTTTTTACTTTTCAAAGTATTTTAATAAGTTTTTGAAGTATAATCCTCTGATTGAGAATTATTTGTGTTTATTTTTTTATGAACTAACCAATAATTAACTGCATTTTGGTCGTTAATCCATTTAGTTTTATCATTCCAATCAAATCCTTCTCTGGCATAGTATGGTAACATATCTTTTACAACTAATGCTCTATTAGGATGTGCGGTAAATTTATCAATTAATCCATCACCATTTGTATCAATTCCATCGATAGAACCATCTCCATCTAAATCAATACCTCTTGCACTAAAATCTTGTGTTAATGTGTTTAAATCCGAATCTAAATCTTCAAAGACTTTTTTTTTAAATCTTCTTCGTATTTTTCCTTTGCTTCAATCAAAGCATCCACTGGAGTAGGTGGATTTTCTATCGTATCAAAAAATAATTCAGCATCTTCTTCAGATTGTAAAATATTTTCCACTATATCTTCTTTTGTATCACCATATACCTCATATAAACCTAATTTTTGGTCATTTTCCATCATTTCGGTTAAAATCTCTCTTTGTTTTCTTTTTTTATCTGAAATTAAACCATTGAAAGCGATAATTAGAGCTACCGCTAACGGGTCAAACACAATCACAATCAAAAATATGAAGAATTTTACCACATTTTTCAATTCCATACCAAATGCTTCGGCAACAAAACGAAAACCACCAACTTCTTTCTCCAATCCTAAGTTTGCAATCTTAATTTGGTTGATTTTTTCAGTTTCAGAAGCATTTTCTTCTTGTAATTTACTGATTTTATCGTTTATTTTAGATATTTGCTTATCTCTGTTATCAATTGAACGAATAAGACGAGAATTTACCTTACCACCATCTAATATTTTACCTTGATTGGTGTTAAATTCAGTAATTTGAGTTGATAATTGAGTAATTTGAGCCGTATTTTGGTCAATTTTGGTTTGATGAACGGATATTTCTCTATCAACTTGTTGTAATTGTAGAGATTGTGCCTGAAATGCATTAGAAAGGTATCCAAAAATACCAGCAGAAGTAATTAACATCAACAATGCTACTGCTGATGTTAAATACCACTTATTAAAACCTTTAATATTATTCCATTCTTGTTTTAAGTATGTAGCAGTAACCAATTTAGCTAATTCTAAAGAAGAAGCCATTACCATAACAGCAATACTAGCACCACTAAATAAAACTCCTAAACCTGTTACGGAGAAATAAGCGGCACACCCTGCTATTATGAGTGCTGATAATCCTACTAATACTTTAAGCCAATTCATTTTATCCTAAAGTAACTAAATCACTATTTGTATCAATTAAATTCTTAACCTCTTCTAATAATCTTTTTGCTTCAACATTATTAGCTGGTCTTGCACCATTCATCATATCCAATACGATACGAAGTCTTTGTTTTACCGCCTCATTATTATCGAGGATTCTTTGTTGGAACTTTGCCATAATTTTATTTTTGTTTGTTTTGTTATATAAATATATACTAAAAAAGGGAAGATGTTAATTCTTCCCTTTATAAAGATAGTAATAATATTTCAATTATCCAACTTTTATCGTAACCAATTTTGCTTTTCGCTCTGCCTTTTTATCAATTGTTAGCACAAGTAATCCATTTAAAAATTTAGCTTCCGTTTTAGTTCCATCGTAATCTTTACCAATAGTAAAAGTAGTATCGATATCCTGAATTAAGGAATAACTATCTTCTTCTTTTTTAGATTTAATAGAAACTTTATCTTCGGTAACTTCAATTTTAATGTTTTTTGGGTCATGCCCCAATACACTTAACACAATTTCTTGCTTTCCATCTTCCAATTCATTTACCACATAGTTTGGAGTAATAGATTTAAAAGAAGAACTTGTTTTCCATTGAGCAGGTAACTCATTTTCAAATGCATCTAATAAATGCTCTAAATTTGCTGAATACATCATAATATTATAATTTTAGTTTATTATACTAATTACAATTTCTATACCATCTGAATAATAATGAAAAAGTGTCAGTAATAATAGACAAATTGTCATTATCCTATAATAGCTTGTCTTTCAATAAATGAACTCATAGAATCTGCGAAATGCAGGATATGATACATAGGTGTCTTAATAGAAGCTCCTGAAACATATGTTTTTAAATATTTCTGATTATCTTCATCATACATACCATCAGTAAGTTTAATACCAAAGTATTCTTTTTCATTATACTGAATACCATAATGATTTAAAGTATAAAAAGTTCTATCAGTTAAAGTCATATAAGTGTTAGCTTCATTTCTTTTATAAAACTCTCCTCTATTTTTAATATGCCATTCTGAATCATTAGGAATATAATGCATTTCTTCTTTAGTACCTAACTTACCCAAATCATGATGCAATGCTGCAAATAATAATTCTTCATCAGTAAAATCAAATTTACACCCTGCTTCTGCAAAAGTGTTTTTCATTTTTATTGCATTTTTACAAACATTAAAAACATGATCAATATAACCCCCTTCGTAAGCATTGTGAAAATTTTGATTACCACTTGCAGGTGATAACATTAAAGAAGGACCTAATTCCTCCATTGAATACATATGAAGACATTTATCCAATCTATCTCCACTTACATACTTCTTAATGATTCCGATGAATCGTTGATAGTTCTGCTCCAATTGTTCGTTTGAGTGTTTCTTAATCATCTTTTTTAAGTTTTATTGTTTATTTTTTTTTATTCTTTTTTCTTAGCTTTCTGCTTTACTGATCTAGTTATTAAAATGATACCCCAAATATACGAAAAATTTTGCATTTTTCCAAGCAAAACCAAATATTTTTTTTAGAATGAGAAAAATTTATTGATAACTTCATTATTAATCCTCTTTAAACCCCTTAATTCTTCTACTGGCTTCAATAACTCATCAAATCCATCTATACCTTCACCAATGTATTCGTGACAGTAAGAAGCCCTTTGTTTTATCGTTTTGTATATATCTGAATGTTCATTATCATTAACCCTCAGTTTTCCATTGAAAGGAGTTGGTTTCCATATATGAGTATTCTTATTACGATATTCACCCAATGCAGGATTTATAGTTTTGGTATAATATCTGCCACCTCTATTCTTAATAATCCCCGCAGAAAATTCTGATATTTTACTGCCGATGCCCATTCCTTGATAATCCGGATGAACTACCACTCTACTACCTCTATATCCAGGAACTCCTCCTGTTGTACCTAAATGTCTTCCAATAACATTTATGGCAACCGGTTTATCATTCCATTCAAAAAGAAGATAAATATAAGTTCTATTAGCCTCCTCCGTTAGATAGTGATGTTTTTTGAAGAAGTTCCAAGCTTCAGCCTCAACTCTACTAATTGATAATGTGATTTCGGGTCTCCCTTGCCGAAGATAGTCGGGTTTTTCAATCCCGCCTCCTTTCATTGGTGAATATGTCCAATCGGGCATCAACCATTCCATAATATCAAAATGACAGGATGCTAAAATAATTTTTTTGTTTTCTCTACGAATGTATTTTTGTAATGCAAAACTCATTGCCTTAGCAACATCTCTATCAACAACTGATGTGTATTCATCTATTAGAATTGTTTCACCATCTTTTGCACTGGCAACTAAAAATGCCAACATAGCTCTATATTGTTCTCCGTTACTAAGTAATCTATATGGTCGTAACCAGGTTGGTACGGATGATAGACCGATTGATGTTAGAACCCTCGTAGCTTCTTCTGGCTCCATCCAATTAAAGTTTGATATCAATGGTTTATCTTTATCAAAGATCACCTCTCTAACACCCCCTAAATGATTTATAATACTACTCTTTCCACTACCACTTCCTCCGTAGATAATTCCTATATTCCAATCAAAGGAATTAAGACCATCTAAGTTCATTGGAATAGAAACATTTGTTTCTTCGGTATTTTGAATATCAAAATGCTGATACACATATTCGGTATATCTATCATTTAATATTTCTGATTTTAATTCAATATTCATTATAACAAACTTTCTTTTGTAAGAACAAAATATAGCATATCTAACTCTTCTACAAAAGTGCATATACCTAACCCACCACTATCATATAATTCAACTACATATTCTCCCTCTTCTAACCCTATATCATTTGATTCGTTATTATATGAACTTATTAGATACATACAATTAGGATCTGGATTATTTTTTGGTAATTTTAACATATATGCATATGTCCCTTCCATTCCCTCTTCTTCTATTTTTTCAAATCCAAATTTAACTAAATGGTCTTCAGTAATAGGAGTTAATTCAATTTCAATATTTTTCATTACTCTAATACAATTTTTTTAATATCAAACAATTTAGATGTATAATTACTAGCTTTAACAATCATAGTATCACCTTTCATTGTATAAATAGGTGCAATCATAGTGTTAAATTCTCCGTTTGTTCCACTATATGAACTTCCATTTATCGTAGGAACTAATTCATCTTTAGAAGCAATCATAGGAGGTAGTTTAACTATTGTATATTGACCTGTAAAATAATTTATATAACTTTTCGTTATAGTAGCAATAGTATCATTTCTTTTTAAATGCCAGAATAAATTACTTTCCCATTCAACTTTTTCGGATGGGGTTGGTTGTTTTCCATTTAGTAAAATACGACCTGTTATTCGATGTATTGTTTGATTTTTAGTTTCATCTAATTTTAAATGATAAAATCCATTCTTATCTTTTGGTAAAGACCTCATTCCACTTTGTGTTAATACGGAATCAATGGAAAGAGTAAATTCTTTTTTAGGAGTAACTACATCTTCTTTTGAACATCCAAATAAAAACATTGTTAGTGAAACAAATACTATTCTCATAATAATTTTTTTAATATTGAATCCCAATTAGGATATTTGTTAAATTTATCATTCACATAATCATACCCAAAGTGTAATAATTCACCTTTAAATTCACCCGCACCATTTTTAGTTCTATCATCAATTAGGTAATCACCAATCAACATATTTTTCAAATGAGTGATAACCATTTTCTTTTTGAATAAATCACCAAAGTATTCTTCAATCCAATGTCTTTTATCAGAAGCAGATTGTGGGTTATCCCACGGGGCAGTAGAGGCAATATACAATTCATATTTACCACTTTCTGCCAGTTTCTTAACTGCTTCAATAGCTCCTTCAATTGGAGGTGGATTACGGAATACACCATGCATTCTATCATACTCACCTTTATATTTTTCTTTAAATTCTGGGTTTCGTTCTAATATTAAATCAACTCCTTTTCTAAAATCAACTAATACACCATCCATATCCAACCACACTATTTTCTTTTCCATTATATTCTTATTTTAATCGATACATAAATAAATAACCACAATCTTCATCATAATCCGAATCCTCAACCACTTCATTGAGATTACATAATATTTCATTTAACTTACTAACATTAATCTGTCTCCAATAACCAAATCGAAAGAACACATCATTTGAACCACCAAAAGTTTGTTTGATATCAAACTCACCAAACTCTTCTTCAATCTTTTTCAATGTCGAAATATCTAATCCGTTTCTCATATCTTTTATATTTTAAATTTTAAATTAAATAAGCAGGGCCGTATTCAGTATAACGAGCAGTTCCATCGATAATGTTACCCCTCGCATGTTTAGCCGGAGATTTCCAACTCGCAGGTTTTAACAAATCACCTTTCTTAATTGGAGAACCTTTTAAATCACCATCAACTCTACTGATGAACCCCCAACAAGACGAACCATCCCATAAACGAATAAATTTATTACCGATTTCAACGATAAGGTCGGTTTTACCATCCATCCAACTCATTTCTTTGTATCGTTCTTTTCTTTGTTTATTAACCTTTTCGATGAAGGTTTTTACGATAGGATTATTGTTTAAATAATCAATGGCTTTTTTGTCTGTTGTTCTCATATCATTAACTTTTATTACATAGTAAAGATAAGATAAAAGTTTGAATTTTCCAAGCAATTTGGAGATTATTTTAAAGAAAAAACCCATTGAAAATCAATGGGTTATACAAAATCTATAAGATTTTTTTCGATAAAATCGTAATCAAATGTAATAGGTGGGTTATTAGCCTCATATCTTAGATTGCATGTACATCCGTTGAAAGAATACCCACCCCATTTAGTTTGATAATATCCATATGATTCGTGAATATGCCCAGTAAAATGTAAAGGAGTTTGTATTTCATTTAATCTATGAAATAAATCTTCACATCCTACATTTTGATAGGTATTAGCGGTTTTATCTCCATATCCATAAATCGGACCGTGAGTAATTACAATATCGGTATCATTAGGGATGGTATTCCATAATTGATTAGAATCATGCCCCCTATCAACATTAAATGCCCAATTATGCCCAAAAGTAGCTGAATAAGGAGAACCCCATATTTTAATTTGGTCTATCTCAACAAATGAGTTTTCTAAATAAAATACATTAGAATTTAATTCAGTTTCTAATAAATCGATTAACCATTGAGGTTTCCCATCTGCACAAGGAGTATCCCAATTATTTCTACCACCATCAAAGTAATCTAATTTATTTCTTAATAATATCTCTTTATCAAAAGACATATCATGATTACCTGCAATAAAAATTTTATTGGTATATCCTTCTATTCCATTAAACCATTTAACAAACCCTTCAACTTCATGTTTTCTACCTAAAGAAGTAATATCACCTGAATGGATTAATAAATCTCCACCTGGCAATTTACCATCTAATTGTTTGTGTTTGTTATGAGTATCACTAATATGTGTAATGCGGAATTTCATAAATCAAATATACAAAAAATTATTGTATTTTCCAAATTTCTCTTTCTTTTTTGGAATAAGTTATATTAAATAATAATGCAAATCTATTATCAGAACCCACTACTTTTGATACCTGATGTGATGGGTCTGAACCATTCATAAAATTCAAAAATACGATTGTACCATATTCAGGTATTACTTCTATCGTATCTTCAACTATAAATAACCCACCATTTTCTTTATTATAATTTTTATTAAGATATATTAAAATATTAGCAGTTTTTATAATATCATATTGAGTTGATGTTGAGTTATACTGATGATCTCTATGATTTTGTAATACACATCCGGTTGAATATAAAGTTCTTAATGGATTATCAATTGAGCATTTTGGCATAACGATATTTGAAGTGGTTTCACTTTTTCTAATTAATAATTCATCTCCAAATATTTCAAAAGATTTTCGTTTAATCCAATTATATATTTTGGGATAATCTTTCCAATCTAAAGAACCTCCACAAAAATTTATCTGAGCAATTTCCCCAACTTTGTATTCTGGATCATTTTTGTTAATTGGGATTTCGTTTAACAATAGTACATCGAATATTTTCTTAGCTTCTTCGTAATTTTCAAATTTATTTATTTTACTATGATAAGTTTCATTCTCACCTCTATATACAATAGTATTATAATGTTCAATATCAATAGTAGATATATACATTTTTTCTAATTCATCTACTAAGGTATCATCTTCTGCTAAATTGTATAGGTAATATGGATTCATAGTTTTCAAAATATATATAATTATACATATATAGTTATAATAAATGTTTTTTTATGAACCAGAAATTCAAAGTTGATTTTGGTAGATTTGCGGATAATAAATTAGAATCCGAATATTCTTTAACATTCAATGTTCAACAACACCCAATTGCAGAATTGTGGTATGATAAACTAAAAGGTTTATTAAGTGATCCAACATGGAAATTAGAAACTCGATGGGCAGCTTTCAAATTACCATCTCGTCATCCTAAGATATTAGTTGAAAAACTTAAAAAATGTGTAGATACGATAAATAATTCCGATTGGTTCGATTATCATATTATTGAAACCGATATGATTACCGAAGATTATCCTATGGAGGTTCATAATATTATTCACCATCATTTTGAAATTCTAATTGGACAAGTTTGGAAACCATCCGAATATTGGAATCAGATTATAGAAAGAAAAGATTGGGATTTAGTTAATGCCGTTAGAGGATTAAATGATTTATCACATGAAATAGAAGAATGGAATATGGGAGGGGATGCTACAATATGTACAACTTTTATGAACGGAGTTGCACCTATACAAAAAGTAGAATTACCAAATGAAGCCGATGAATATTTCACTTTAGATGGTGCGTTCGGTAGAGGGTATTTACATTATGCTCAATTAGGAAAGACATGGCAAGAAGTTTGTATCGATGATGATGACCATATCGATCCAACAAATATATCAGAACATAGATTACTAAGTGGTGAATTTGATTTACAATTTTCTCTATATGATAGAAAACATGAAGAAATGATTAATTACTTCAATATGAGAGAAAAATTAGCTAAGTTCGATAGAACTCCTGAAGATAAAAGTTTAAGATTAGGATATTGCCCTATATTCGATATTAGCGAACAAAGTAAGTTAAGTGTTGTAGAAAAAGAAAATATTGTTGAGAATATTAGAAACCATCCGCAAATTATAAGAATGGAATTAGATGGGGTAGAAAGACCATTCATGCCTTACTACGACCTATACT